>Ga0100402_1000132_pt1 | contig 93830 bp, 93 predicted proteins | sample CryGeyme20150102_FD_80419 | JGI IMG/M metagenome (GOLD analysis project Ga0100402, IMG submission 80419) | Groundwater microbial communities from Crystal Geyser aquifers in Utah, USA - Crystal Geyser metaG 2015-0102 | ecosystem: Environmental > Aquatic > Deep subsurface > Groundwater | place... | reverse complement strand
TTTCAGTTCCCAGCCATCGCTGATATTGATCGGCCGCCGCGTCTGCGTCTTACGGCCACCAAGCAGAGCCTGCACCATTTCTGTGTTGAATATCATGGGTTTAATTTTCACGCTGCAGCCCTCATAATTCTTACTCGTGGTTTTTTAAGTACCTTTATTCCGTCTTTTCCCTGGTGGTAGTAGGTGGCGTGCTTTTCTGCAATTCGCAGCTTGTCTTTGCTCCATTGCCCCCAGTCTTTGCTTTCTGTTTGGTGTTTGAATGCCTGCGCCATCATGAAGCCGCATATGTCCCTGATGCCGGTGCTTTCTGCGAACAGCCCAACAGATTTTGCGCGGTAGGCCAGTGGTATCAGTGCCTCTGGTTGCGCCGATATGGTCGGGGCAATAAGTCGGTAGTAAAGCCTTCTTGCTCTGCGCAGGCGGTTTGCTGATCCGGTAAATTGCCGGCGGGTTGCCTTTGTGATTGTCGGCTTCATTAAAATAACCCTGTCTTCATTTGCAGCAATTCAGCGGCTGCTTTGTAGCCTTTGCTGGTCAGGTTTATGGTGTCTTCTGCCCAGTGTCCTATGTTCGTTTCTATTGCGTACTTTCGTTGCTTAAGTCCGGTCAGTCCTGGTGCGGCGTGCATCTGTTTTATTGATCCGCCTGCCCAGTACATTTTTGCCAGTAATTCCTTTTCGGGCGGTGTGAGTTCGCCTTTGCCGTCTTGTTCGTAGAAGCTGTGAAGGCTATTGATCCGCCATGAACCGCAGCGGGTTTTAAACGGCTTGTGTTCTGGCCAGTTGTTCATAATGAAGCTCTATGGCTCAGCCTTGCTGGGCCTTCATCGGCACTCATGCCGGCGTGAATCTGGGCCTCTTTTCCGCGCCGATAGCCATCGGCCAGTGCCATTTTTCCAATAGAGGATTCTGCTGCGCTTTTCTGATGGCGCTCGACGACCGGAGCTGAGAAATAACTGCTTACCCGCTCTTTGTGTTGCCGTGCTATCTCGTCTGGCAATTCGCCTGCAAATCGTTCTACAACTCTTTGACACCCGTATACCCAACCCTCTGCGAATCCTTTTCCGAGGGCGGTCATGTGTGTTCTTTTGATTTTTTTGCTGTGCTCATTTGCTGATTTGCGAATATCAGCAAGATACTGGTCTTTATTTTTTCGCAGCTGAGCTTCGAGTACCTTTGATGCATAGGCCGCTATTTCTGGTGCGGGTGCTTCTCCGACAAATAGTGGTTGACCGCCAAGGGAGAATGCGGAGCATCCAAAGGCTGCAGCAACAACTGAATGAAGACTGTTTAGCCAGAGGGGCGGGCGAGAACTTGGTTTTCCATTTTCGTCAATGTAAACCTGAGTTTTGGATTGCTCGATATCTGACATTTCCAGTTTGTGCTTTTCCATCAGAGCTTTTGCCTGGCGAAGAGCTGCTGCGGCTTCGTGCTCGTTGTCTGATTTGCTGAGCGCAAGGCACTTTCTGATTTTTGCCATGATCCGTTCATTGTTTGAATTCATGCCGCTACTTCCTCTCTCTTCGCCGCTTTCCGCGTTTTAACTTTTGCGATTGTCCGGTTCGATTTTTTCCATCCGCTGGTTTTGCTGGCGCGCTTGCGCGCGGCGTCAAGCCGTTTTCGTTCGGCTGCGGTTATAAAACCTTCTTCCGGCAGTGCGTCGGGGCCGTAGGGTTTTTTGTCAATGGTTCCGCCTTTTTTCAGGAATGCGGCCACATGCTCAGCCACTTGTTCCGGGGTCATGTCGTTGTCGTGGCGCTTCATGCGGCCTCCTTTTTTGTCGGTTCGGTTGGTTCAAATCGGTTGCCCTGGCGGCGGATGATTCCGCGCTTTTCCAGGGTGGTAAAAATCTGGGTCAGGTCGGCATGGCGGAGTTTTTTGCCGTTGAATTCGTTGCCGATAAAGCTGCGCATTGCCGGGGTTTCGCCGTTGCTGATGCGCGCCTGAATGTGTTCCGTTGCCGGGTGTGTTTCGGCTGTTGCAGGCAGTGCTGGCGCGGGTTTCGGCTGTGTTGTTGCCGGTGTTTCAGCGGCTGTTTCGGTGGTGTCTGTAGTGCGTTGCACTGGTGAAAATGAGCGTGCAACGTGGGCGAAACAGAGCATTGGGCAGAGGTCTACCAGTTGGGCCAGTAATACCCATAGCAGCCAGCGCCAGCTGTTCAGGCCGTTGGCAAGGGCGGTACCGGCGTTGCTGGATGATGTGCTGGTCTGATGGTTCAGGCTGTTCAGTTCGCGCAGGATCTCGGCGCGGGTGTCGTCTTGTTGTTGTGCCTGGCGCAACAGGCGGGCGGCGCGGGTGCGGTAGCCGTTTTCGGCGTCGATGGCGGCCAGTGTGCGCAGCTGCTGGATGCTGTCGGTAAGGTCGGCAAGGCGCTGCTGTTGGGTGCCTTGCTGGATTGTGTAGCTGCTGTCTGTATGCAGTTCGGCGCGGCTGTTGGCCTGATAGCGGCTTTCGAGCCAGCCGATAGTGGCTGCGCAGCTGGTAATAAAGAGTACGGCCACGGCGGCGCGGTGTGCGTGTTTAACGGCGCCGCTGTGGTGTCGGGCGTTGATGAAAAACAGGTACTGGCAGAGCACCAGCGCAGCAGCGGTGGCCGATGCGATGACGGTATCCAGCGTGCTGACGGCATAACTGCTCCACAAGATTGCAGAACAGGCGATGCTGACGAGTGCCAGTACTGTTCCGGTGATGCCAGTCAGCCAGATCATGCGGCGGTTTCCTGTGAGTCGGTTTCGCGGTAAATGGCTACGTCAAACTCGCGGGCTTTTTCGCCGTGCAATGACAGCGGGTAGAAGTGGCCATCGCACAGAATGCGGTCACCGGGTGCGGTTGCTTCGTCTGCGTGAAGGCGGCGCAGGGTGATGATTTCTGGTGCGTCGGTCATGGCTGCTTTCCTTCTGCGATGTAGTTCAGGAGGTCGGTCGCGGCGAGGGTGTCACTCAGGGCGCGGTGGGCTTGGCCTTCGCGCTGAAGGCCGGAGATTTGCAGGCACTTTTCCAGCGACAGGCGCTTGAATTTGGACTGTTCGGCATCCCATTCCAGGTGTTCATGCAGGTAGCGGTTGGCCAGCTCCATGATGCAGGTGGTGCCGTCGGCTTCGCGGGTGGCGTAGATGGCCGCGTCAATCGCTTGCGGGCCGGCTGAACGAAATGCAGTTTGCTGGATCATCCGCGCATCAAACTGACGGTTAAATGCGGCGATGTAGCGGCTTGTTCTCTTGAGTTCATTTGCCAATTCGAGCATTACAGGGATGGCGAACTGGCCGCGATTGAATGCTAACTGCAGGCTGATGCTGTGTGTTTTTTCCGCGGCAGCGCTCATTGGTGACTGAGGCTGCACCAGTGTATCCAGCAGCTCTTTGCGTGTTTTCGGGCATACGGCGGCCAGCTGGATGATGGTGTCGCTTTCACCCAGCCCGGTGGTTTCGGTGTCGATAACGATGCAGTTATCGCGTATCCATTGGGCTATTTCGATGGTTTTTTGCTTGTTCATGCTGCCTCCTGATTTTTAATCAGGGTGATGTTTTCCCAGCGCGCCCACTTCAGGTCTTCGTCATCGTCTACGCTGTAAGCGACCAAGGCCTCTTGGAAATCGATAGCGGCCAAGTCGTATGTTTTGCCTCGCAATTCAAACTTCGCACCGGCAAAAAATGACTGGTCTTTAAAACTGTCGATTTTTGTTTTCAGTTCAACGGCTGCTTTTATTTCCGGATGGTGATCCACATAGTCAATGCTGTGGTCGATTACTTTGTTTCTCGGGTCACACAGAACCAGAGTGGTCATGGCTGCGCGCATGAGGCTGCACTTGTTTTCAATATCAATGAGCATGTCCAGTGCTTTGCGGCAGTCGTCACCGTCGTCGATGTCGAACTCAACGTCTCCATCAGCATCATTCGACGGAAACCAACCATTGCTGATCTCGTCCAGAGCTCGCGCAACTTCCAGCGCGCCGTTAATATCATTCTCGTTTGGGGTGGCTATTCTCATATTCATGTCCTGTTGTTGGGGTGTTTTTATTGCTGGTTTCGGCCAGCGTCCTGCTGGCCTTTCACTCAGGGTGCTGTGTGATTCGGGGTTTCCATCTGGCGGCGTATCGCGGCCATTGGGCTGCTGGCTGGCCAGCGGGGCGAATGGCAGAAACTGAACAGCTCCTGCAGCTCGCCGGGGTTTTGGGTGTCGCGCAGCAGGGCGTTGCCAAAGAACAGGCATTCGGGCTTCGGCAGCTGGATGTTGGCCAGTGCTTCGGTAATGACGATGCCGCCGCCAGCTAAACGGATGGTTGCCTGGCCTGTGGTGCGGCTGGCTATCCAGCTTTGGCCGGCAATGCGGAAGGTGCGCTCTTTCATGCCCGTTGCTCCTGTTGCTGTGCTGTTTCGCTGGCGTTGCGTGGCAGTGTTGCGGCTGTTGCATGCATTGGCTGCAACGTTGCGTATGGGTTGCCGATGGTCGCCACGCGCCCGGTTTCGGCTTCCAGTGTGTCGATGGCTTGCTGCCAATCGGCTTGCTCGAACAGTGCTGGGTGGATGGTGATCATGTGGCGTCCTCTATACATTTGCGGATAGTAAAATACGATTGCGTATTCTCGTCAATACGCAAATGGATATTTTTTTAAAAGAGTTCGTTGGGTTGGTAGTATTGAGGGCTACTTAATAGGGAGGTTGCTTCTGTGAAATGGATGCGTCAGGTAGTGGTTTTTGTAGTTGTGGTTTATTTACTTGGTTTGCTGATTGGGGGTGATGGTGGCTTTTCTGAGTGGCTGACGGTGTTGGTCACTGCGTTTTTTGCGGTTTCCGTTTTGTCTAATGCGCAGCCGTCTGGAAAGCAGGGTATTGATCGGGCCGCAAAGGTTGAGCGTTCTGTTTCACGGCGTGTTAAGTCGGGTGTGAGGGTTGCCAGGAGTGCCGTTGGTCGACCTGTAGTCCGGGAGTATTGTCCGGCTGTCCGTGATGAGCTGATCCCAGAGTTTGTTATTGCTGATGTTGAGACGACCGGTTTTGATCCTGGCTGTGATTACATTGCCCAGATCGGTGCTATTCGGGTGCGTAATGGCGTGGTTGTTGATCAGTATTCCCGATATATAAGAATACCAATAAGCATGCCTGTTGCAGCAGGGCGCGTTAATGGTATTACAGATTTGCTATTGTCCCGTCAGGGGGTAGGTGAGCGTGAGGCAATTGCTGGTTTCACAGAGTTTGCGGGTGCGCTTCCGGTGGTGGCTTATAACGCTGATTTTGATTATTCGTTCATTGCCACTTCTTGTCGTGTTCTGGGGTTGTCGCTGCCCAATGATTTTTACTGTGCGCTCAGGCTGGCGCGCGAAGTGTGGGATTTCCCATCTTATAAGCTGATTGATGTTGTGCGTTGTCTTGGGATTTCAGATAAGCAGGATCATGAGGCGTTGTCGGACTGTTTTTTGACGTTTGAAGTTCTTAAGTCAGCCCATGCTTTGTATCAGGTTAAAAGGGATAAGGAGCTTGAGCGAGAGGCTGAGCTTGCTGTTCTGTCTGGCCCATTACCGTTTGATGAGCCTATGCCTATTATTGTATTTAACAGGGCGGTTTTTACCTTTATTGGTTGTGAGTCATCAGCATCATTATCGGCTATTGCTGGATTGGGAGCGCTGTCTTCGAAGAACGTAACACTTAAAACCAGCTATTTGGTTTTGGGCGCGGGAGCGGAAGGTGCTTGGCGTTATGGCCCCTATATTAAGCAGATTGATAAAGCGGTTGCTTATCGGGATGAGCGTGGGCTGGCGTTGTCAATTGTTAGTGAGCGGCATTTTCTTCTGTGCCTGCGTGTAGCGATGTTACCGGGTCGCACTCCCACTAGGGAAGGATCGCCCCAATAACCTTGCCTATTATCTTGTAAGGTCGGGAAACTGACGGGAATTGCGGGTTAAGCGGCATCAGTATCTCGGTGCCGCCTTCGCGGTACAGCATGCGGAAGCAAAACGCGTTTTCGTCTGTCAGCATGGCGGCTACCGGGTCGCCGTTCCTTACCTGGTCTGCCAGATCGGGGTCTACAAACACCACAGAGCCAATGGGGTATGCGCGGCCATATTGCGAGTGCATGGGCGTGGGGCTGCCCTGCATTCCTTCTACGGTAAATGCGTAGGTGTTAGGCCCGTGAGGGAATGGGCAGGTGATGTATTTCTCGCTCGTTTCACTCTTATCCAGTTGTCTTGTTGTGTATAGCTTAACTTCGTCAGGGTTTCTTTGGGTGTATGTTTTTCCTGAGTCCTTAACGCCGTTGCAATCTAGCGGGGAGTGTTCTGCTATCAGGTCGTCAAGCTTATAGCCCATTGCGTTGGCGAGGGTGATCAGGTTGCTCAGTCGAGGGTCTGAGCTGTCTCCCGCCATTATGCGGTGAACTGTCGGTTGATTCATTTTTGCGCGACGAGCAAGTTCAGCCTCGCTGATTCCAGCGAGTCTAAGCATACGATTTAGGCGGGTCTTTATTTTTTCACTATTCATTTCCGTATTTTGAGCAATTACAGAAAGTGGTTGCAACGAATATCCGTATTGGTATATTTTCGCCCTATCCGTTTGCGTATAGGTGGAAAGAATGCAACTTTCAGCAACTGACATGGTTATTAGCCTCATCAAAGGGGGGATGTCTGAGTCTGAGATCGCCCTGCGTGTGGGTATTACACAACCGACTGTTCATAGGATTAAGACTGGCTCTGGTACCAGTTATGACAAAGGCAAAAAGATCGAGGCGCTGTATATGGCTGCCATCGACGCTTCTGCCTGTATTCATTCTGACCAGCGCGCCAGCGCTTAACCACGTTTTATATTTTTCAGGGGGTAGCGCATGGGCGTTAACTTAATGAAACCGGGTACTTCTATCCGGGCTGCAATTCGTTTTGATATTCAGCAGATGCGCAAAGGTATGGCGCTGGCGCACGAGGTGATCGGTGTGCGTCATCCGCAGACTGTTAAAAACTATACCTGCGATACAAAGCGCGGTTCTCACACGATGAACCTCGATCAGTTCGAAATGCTGATTGAGTGGACGGGTGGGCGGCATACGGCGCAGGCCGTTGCTGAGGCTGCCGGCGGGGTGTTTGTGCCGACAGATCCTGTTGAACTGGAAGATTCCGACCTGATGACGGAGTTAGCCTCGACGCTGCAGCGCTTCAGTAACCTGGTTTCGACCATTCAGGCCGCTGCGGCGGATAACAAAATCAACTCTCAGGAATGGCTTGAGATCAGCAAAGCTAAGCGTCAGCTGGTTGAGGCGCAGCATCGTATGGTGTCGCTCGTTTCTGCGATGCGTGGGTAGGGTGTTGGCCTTGGGATTTGCGGAATTTTCGCGCCGAATTTCGGCGGAATTTTCGATTTTTTTGGGAGTGTGCTGTGGGTGATGTTGTGAGCATCCGGGGCGGCTATTCCGGGCTTTTTTGGCAGTGGAATGAGGAAGAGGACGCGGCGTTGCAGTACATGCCGCACTCGGATCAGGTTTTGTATTTGCGTGGGCTGCGGCGGCATATGGATTTTAGCACCGGGGTGGTTGGTGTTCGGCGGCGGGTTAGTTACCAGCAGTTTTCGGAATTGCTGGAAGAGCATAGGGCTCGTGGAAGTACGGCGGCGGCGCAGCGGTTTGGGCGGGAGCAGATAAGGGCGGCTTTGCGGCGTCTGGAGGCGGCAGGGTTGGTTGTTAGGGTTAATCAGGGTGGCGCTATCGGTGATGCCATGGTTTTTCGACTGCCATTGGCACACCTTGTATTAGTCCGGGCGAATGAGGAACCACACAGGAACACCACGGAGGGAACCACACAGGAAACCTCTGATAATTCAACGACTTATGAATCAGGAGCCACACAGGAACCCCACGGCATGAACCCCACACCTCAATATAACAATAATAACTCTCCTAAAGGAGAGTGTGCAGAACCTGCGGTTGCTGCACCTGCCGGGCGTGGTGTTGGTGATTGTCCTCATGCCGAGATTCTGGCGCTGTGGGCTGAGTTGCTGCCGCAGTGTCGGCAGCCTAAGCGGGGTGTTTGGGTTAAGAGTCAGTCGGCGCGGAATTTAGCAAATCGCTGGAAACAGGCGGCTGATATTGAGCACAGCAGTGGCGAGCGGATGCTTTATCACGACCGGGCCTCTGGTTTGTTGTGGTGGCGTAAGTTTTTTTCGTACCTGGCGACGCGTTGCCCGATTTTAACGGCGGATGATACGCACTGGTTTGATCTGCATTGGCTGGCGAAGAAACAGAATTTTTTAAAGGCTCTGGATAAGAAATACGAGGATGGGCAATGAGTGGTTTTCAGCGGCAGTTGTGGAGTTCGGAGGCGGAGCAGAGTGTTGTTGGCGCTTTGTTGTTGGATGAGCAGGCGTTTGATGATGTGCAGGCTGTTGGTTTGTTGGGCGAGCATTTTTACGACGCGCGTAACCGTGAAATCTATTCGGCTTGCGCGGCGTTAGCTGAGGCCAGAACTCCGATTGATGTGGTTACGGTTGTTGAATATTTGGGCGGTATGCGGCTGCTTGATGCTGTTGGCGGGGCGGTGTATTTGAACCATTTGCTTGAGTATATCCCGTCGGTTGATAACGCTGTGGCTTATGCTCGGCTGGTGATGGAATTTTCTGTTGAGCGGGCATATTTGCATGCTGCGCAGCAGATGATGCAATGCCTGCTTGATGACGGTTATGCGGATCACCAGAGCAGGCTGGCGCAGTTGCAGCAGATTCTTACCGTTACGGAGCGGCATGAGCGGCAGAACTCTGTGTTGTCGTTGCCGCAGGCGTTAAAGGCGATGGTCGATCATATTGATCAGGTGGCAAATAATCCTGGCATTCATGGTTTGTTGACTGGTTTTCAGCATGTGGATTATCGACTGGGTGGTGGTCAGCCGGGTGAGTTCCATATTTGGGCGGGGCGTCCGGCTATGGGTAAAACGGCATATGCGCTGAACGCTGCGAGGCATATGGCGGGCGTGCAGAAGAAAAACGGCATGGTGTTCAGTCTTGAAATGCCCACCCGGCAGCTGGTGCAGCGTATGACGGCGGCTGAAGGGAAGGTAAAGCTGGGGCTGTTGAAGAGTGGCAAGGTGTTGACCATTGATGAGCAGACTTCGCGTTTTGGCGCTGCCGTTACGACGTTAGCAAAAAGCGCCGGTCAGTTATTTTTTGATGACCAGGCAAGCCTTCCGATTACTGAATTGGTGGCGCGGGCAAAGCGCCAGCACCGTAAAACGCCTCTGGATTTTGTGATTGTGGATCATATTGGCTTGGTTGAATCGACGCTAAAAACGGATAACGAGACGTTGCGGGTTGGGCAGGTTTCTCGTGCTCTGAAGAAGCTGGCGAAGGATTTGGGGTGTGTGGTTATCGGGTTGAGTCAGGTTAACCGCGACTGTGAAAAGCGGGCGAATAAAAGGCCAATGATGAGCGATCTGCGCATGAGTGGAAGCCTTGAGCAGGATGCTGACGTTATTCAGTTTTTGTACCGCGATGAATATTACAACGAGAACACGCAGTATCCGGGGCAGGTTGAGGTTATTTCGGCAAAGCTGCGTGATGGCGAGCCGGGGACTGATTACCTGGTGTGGATGGGTAGCTATAACCGGATGGAGGGAATGGACAAGCCGGGGATGCGGCAGGAAAGAGAAGAGGGGGAGGATTTTGTATGACGATGAACAAAGAGCGTAAGGCTGATATTCATTCGCGCTTGCTAATTTGGGGGGAGGCTGCGACGGGCGGGGTTGGTTTGGCGTCGTCCGGTAATTTGTTGGGTGCTTTGGTTTCTGTTGATGGTGATCGCGGGTCGCGTGTTTTATGGTCGGCTGAGGTTGAGGAAATTGAACGGGCGGTATGCCTTCTGCCAGATGATGAGAGGGCGGTGATTAAAGAATTTTATACGGTGCTGGATTCGACTGTTGTGCAGCATTGTCGTGCTTTGGGTATGAGCAGCAGTAAGGCGTACAGGCTCCGTGATTCAGCATTTTCTAAATTAAATATTACCCTTGCTGAGTTTCGCTGCTGCGTTTGAATTTATTACGTTTGAAAAAAAGTATTGCAAACGTGGGAATAATCAGGAAAATGCAACCTAGCGTCAGATAGTGCGCACAAGTAAAGGCCCGGTCAGAAATGATTGGGCCTTTTTTGTTTCTGCACTTTGATGGTCTTGCTTCCTCTCTCTTTGCCCGGTTCGTCCGGGCTTTTTTTCGAGTTTTATTTATGGCTGCCTTTTCTCCTGCGTTTGATCAGATGATCCGCAATGAGGGCGGCTATGTGCTGCATACCGTTGCGGGTGACCGTGGCGGGATGACGTTCGCCGGTATTGCCCGTAATTTCTGGGGCGGTTGGCCGGGTTGGCGGCTGGTTGATTCTGGCCAGATTAATTCGCCTGAATTGCGTCAGCTGGTTGAGCAGTTTTATACCGATAATTTCTGGATTCCTGCAGGTTGTGATGACTTGGCGGCCGACGACGTAGCGGCGGATATTTTCGACTTTGCAGTGAATGCCGGTGTGCGTGTTGCTGTTCGTTTGGCTCAGGTGGTTGCTGGTGTTTCAGCTGATGGTGTGGCTGGGCCTGTGACTGCTCGCGCCATTAATGCAATGCCTGCGGAATTGTTTGCGGTTAAGTATGCCCTGGCAAAGGTGGCGCGCTATGCGGCCATCGTTAATAACGACCGGGCACAAGGTAAGTTCCTGTTGGGTTGGATTAATCGCACGTTGCAGGGAGTGGCGTAATGTCTGCTGGTATTGCTCAGGTTGTGGCAGGTGTGGCCGGTCTTGCGGATGATTTATTCACCAGCGATGAAGAGCGCCTGAAGCTGCGTATTCAGGAGCAGCAGATTGCGGCGGAGGTTGCTAAGGGGCAGATGGCTGTTAATGCGGCGGAGGCTCAGCATAAGAGTCTGTTTGTTGCTGGTTGGCGGCCTGCCGTTGGCTGGATCGGTGCAGCTGCGCTGGCGTATCAATTCCTTCTGTACCCTCTGTTGGTGTGGGGGTGGCATCTGTTGCAGATGGGCGGGGTTATCCCGGCTGATGCGCTGTATCCGTCGGTGCTGCCAGACGAAACCCTGTGGGTGATTCTGTCTGGAATGTTGGGCATTGGTGGTATGCGCAGTTTCGACAAGAGCAAGGGCAAGTCAACGGAGCGGATTAAGTGAGCAGTGTTCACGATGTGGTGATGGAGCGAGCGGCAAGCGTGGCGGCTTATGGAACGAGCGGGGCAGTTGCTGTGACTGGATTCAGCATGAATGAATTATTCGGGTTAATTGGTGTTGCCCTCGCTGCGGCTACGTTCGTTGTGAACTGGTACTACAAGCAACGCCATCTTGATCTTGCTGAGCGTGAACAGGCGCGGAAGGATTGGCAGGCTGCTGCCATGATTCGCCGCGATGATGATCATGCCCGCTAAAGCTCCAACGCTGTGCAAGCATCCGGGTTGTGGTGTGCTTGTGCGTGGTGGTTATTGCGACCAGCACCAGGCCGCTGCAGCTAATAATCGCAAGCTGGGTCAGCAGGACTACAACCGGCGGCGTGCTGAATCTGATCGGCTGTATTCAACGCAGCGGTGGCGCAAGCTGAGTATTGTTTATAAGAAGCGCCATCCTTGTGCTGCGAGTGTGAGCGCAATGGTTTGGTGCGTGCCACTGAGATTGTCGATCACATCAAGCCTGCTAAGTCTCACCCTGAATTGTTTTGGGAGTGGAGCAACCTTCGGCCGCTGTGTCATGACTGCCACAACCGCATTGGTGAAAAGGTCCGGGCCTGATTCTGGTGATGGGGAGGGGGGTGCAAATCCTTCCGACCCTGAAATGCCGCGAACGAAGGGGTAACCCTCCGTGTGAGATGTCTAATTTTTAGGGGGGGGGTTAAACAGCATATTGTTTGATCCCTTTTTTATGCCCGGTTTTCCGGGCTTTTTTGTTTTTGTGAGGTGATTGATGGCAGAGAATACTCGCGCCAATGTCATCCCGCTGGAACCCAAAAACTCTATGTCAGGCGCTGCCGTTGCGGGTTCTCAGCAGAGTGGCGCTGATGATGATTTGTATCAGGGTGTTGTTGCTGGTTTGCCTGACCAGCCGAAGGGGTTGAAAGCCCCGGAAAAAGCACTCTGGGATTCGATGGGCGCCAAGCTCGTTGAGCTGGGCATTATTTCTGAAATTGATCTGTCTGTATTTCATCGCTACGTGGTCACGTATTGCGAGTGGCAGCACTGGAATTCTGAGTGCCAGAAAAATCGCGGAAAGGCAGCGATTCAGATTTTCCCAACTGGTGCAAAGCAAATGTCTGTTGAGGCAGTGTTGCGAAAACAGGCCGCAGAGCAACTGGCCAAGCTGGAGCAGCAGCTGGGTATGACTCCGCGCGCCCGGCAGGCAATTAAATTGGAGAACCCAAACCAGGGGCAGCTGGATCTGTGAACGCTGTAATGAAGCAGGTGCCGGCGGTCGATCTGGGTCGTAAGTACCTCGACATGGCATACCAGTATGCAGAGGATGTTCGTGATGGAAAAATTCCTGCGTGTAAGTGGGTAAAGCTGGCGGTTAAACGCTGGTTTCACGATCTCGAAACAGGCGGCGAACGTGGTCTGTCTTTCGATGAGCGAGCGGCAGCGCGAGTCTTTCGGTTCAGTGGTTACTGCCGCCAGTACGAGGGCGAATTTGCTGGCCTGCCGCTTGAGTTGCAAGGCTGGCAGTGTTTTATCGTTGCTAACGTGTTCGGTTGGATGCGAGAGGACGGCACCCGCCGATTCCGTATCGTTTACGAAAAAGTCGCGAGGAAAAACGGCAAGTCTACAAAGCTGGCGTTTATCGCAAGTTACGGCCTGCTGGCTGACAACGAAGGTGGTCCGCGTGTTTATTCCGCCGCGACAAAGCTGGATCAGGCCAAAGAGTTATACGACGCAGCCGTCGCCATGATTGACCAGTCTCCAAAGCTGTCGAAGTTGGTGCAGCAGTACGCTAACCGGGTTGTTGCGAAGGGAAGCCGGGGCAGGTTGCAGGCTCTTAGCAAAGACAGCAAATCTATGGACGGTCTGAACGTTCACTTCGGATTGATCGACGAGCTGCATGCACACCAAACGTCAGCGGTCTGGGACGTTATTAAATCTGCTCGTGGCGCCCGAAAGCAGCCTCTTATCTGGACAATTACAACCGAAGGATTTCTGGTTGATGGGCCGGATGCTGACCAGCAGGACTACGCGCAGCGAGTGCTGGAAGGTGCAGTTGATGATGATAGTTACTTCGCCATCATCTACACGCTCGACGATCCGGAAGATTGGGATAAAGAGTCAGAATGGATTAAAGCAAATCCGAACTGGGGAGTATCGGTGAACCCCGATGACATGCGCGAACAGTGCCGCATGGCCAAGGAAATCCCAACAGAGCGTATCGAGTTTTTAACCAAGCGGCTTGATATCAAGGTGCGGGGTGAAGCCAAGTGGATGAACCTCGAACGGCTGAAGCAGTGTGAAGCCGACTATGACGACCAGGCGCCGTGGAATGGCAATGAAGAATTTAAAGGTGCAGATGCCTGGGGTGGCCTCGATTTATCAGCGGTTGAAGATATTACCGCCGCCGCCTTCACCATCACCCATAAAGGCAAAACCCGCACCTTCGTGCGTGCCTACTTGCCGCAGGGGGCGCTGGACCGGCGGTTGTCTAAGGGCGACAAGTCGCTGGAGCGCTTTTTGGTATCGGGCCACCTGCAGCTGACGCCGGGCGAAACGGTCGATTATGAATACATGAAAAAAGACCTGCGCCAAGCGCTGGCTTATTTCAATGTTACAGCAATCGCATTCGACCGCTGGAACTCCAACCAGCTGGTAAACGACTTGCTGGCCGAGGGTGCGCCCATGGTCAAATTCGGGCAGGGATTCGAATCTATGTCGGCCCCTATGAAGGAGCTGATGGTGCGGGTGCTGAACCGGCAGCTGGAATACAGCAACCCGCTGTTCTACTGGTGTTGTGCCAATCTGGTTGCTGACACCAATCCGGCCGGCGACATCAAGCCCGACAAATCCAAAGTGAAAGAAAAAATCGACGCTGCAGCCGCCACCATTATGGCCTTGGGAATGATGATCCTGATGCCCGTGAAAAAGCGGCCGCGCTCCATTTACGCAGACGGTGAACTATGAAACTCAAAGCTCCAAACCTCAGCAAGCTGGACACCATCCTGCTGCTGTCGCTGGGCCTGATCGGCGGCGGTGTTCATCAGCTGCTGGGTACTGGTCCGGCCATGCTGGCCGTAGGTGTCCTGCTGCTGCTGCTGGGCCTACTGATGGCGCGTGGGGGTGCTGAATGAGCCTGTTTTCTGGCATTGGTGCTGGGCTGAATATCGACGCCCGCAGCACTGCGCCTGAAGCCCCGCAACAATCTGGCGGCGGGTGGTTCGGAGGCATGTTGCGCCGGCCGATTGCGGGCGTTCCGGTCACCACCGACAGCGCCTTAAGCTACAGCGCTGTCTGGGCATGTGTGCGTCTGATTAGTGAGCATATCGCTATGATGCCGCACCGGGTTTATCAGTCGGATGGCGACCGCCGGGAGGTTGCCAGCAGTCACGGTGCAGATCATCTTCTGTACCGCATGGCGAACCCTGAAACCACATCGTTTGATTTCAAACAAAGTCTGCTTGCTGCGGCCCTTACTGGCGGCAACGGTATTGCCGAAATCGAATCGCTGCGCAACGGCGAGCCCGGTGCGTTGTGGCAATTTGAGTGGGGTCGCGTAAATCCAACCCGCACAAACAGCGGTAATCTCATTTACGAAATCAGCAACGGTGGAGCGGCGAACACCTACCTGCGGCCCGACCAGGTGCTGCACCTGAAGGGCTTCAGCCGCGACGGCGTTGTCGGTCTGTCCGTTATCGCCTTTGCCCGTCAAGCCATCAGCCTCGGCATTGCCATGGAGCACTTCGGTGCTGCCTTTTTCGGTAACGGCGCAATCCCCGGCGGTGTTATCGAATGGGCCGACGGCGCAGTAACACCGGATGAGTGGGGGCCAGATGCTGCTAAAAATCTGAAAGGCACTTGGAAAAAAGAACATCGTGGCGCAGGCAGTAATGGTGGCGTGGCGGTTTTAGAGCCGGGCCAGAAGTTTAAGCAGGTAACCATTAATCCGGAAGAGGCTCAGTTTCTGGAGTCTCGCAAATTCGGCGTAACAGAAATCTGTCGCTGGTTCGGCGTGCCGCCCCACAAGGTCGCGGATCTGGAGCGCAGCACCAACAACAACATCGAAGCCCAGAATATCGAATACGTTACCGACTGCCTCATGCGTTGGGCGGTTCGGCTTGAGCAAGAAATTAACGCCAAGCTGCTGCGTGGTAACTACTACAACAAAATCAACTTCAACAGCCTGCTGCGCGGCGACCTGAAGACCCGTCAGGAATACTACAAAACCATGATGGATCGCGGCGTATACAGCATTAACGATGTACTGGGCCTTGAAGATAAAAACCCGGTAGAGGGCGGCGACCTGCGCCTGGTACAGATGAACATGGTCAGCCTCGACTACGCCAACCAAAACCGCAACACCATCCAACAAAAGGGGAAAGCTGATGTTTGAACGAACACTGCTGTGGGGCATCAGCGCCCTGGGCCAAACCCAACTGAACGCACTGGAAGGGCTGCTGCAATCTGAGCGCGCGGCCAACCCGCAGCTGCAGGCTTACGGTGCCATCACCGCAGGCCCAGCCATCGATGCCGAGCGCAACGGCTTGCCCATCACCATCCGCGACAATATCGCCATCATTCCCGTGCGCGGCATCATGCTCAAAAGCTACCCGTGGCCCAGCAACTACGTTACCAGTACCCAGCATGTACGGGCTGCAGTGCGGGCGGCGCGCATGGACGAAACCATCGACCACCTTGTCGTGCTGTCTGATACACCCGGCGGCGATGTGCGCGGCATGCACGAATTAACCGATGAACTCGCCAACGCCGCGCAAGATAAAAACGTAGTGGTGCAGATCGAAGGTACGCTGGCCAGTGCTGGCTACCACATCGCTGCACCGGCCAATGCCATCTACGCCAGCCACCGCATGAACACCATCGGCAGCATCGGCGTGCGCACCGTGCTGTGGGACACCTCCCGCATGTACCAGAACGCAGGTATCGACGTACACAAAATCGACACCGGCGAACACAAATCCACCGGGCTGGAAGGTGTTCCGGTAACGGAAGAACAAAAGGCTGAAGTGCAGCGCGTGGTCGATCAGCTTTATGCAGAATTTCTGGCTGTGATCATTAAGGGCCGTGGCATCGCTGAAGCCGACCTGAAGCCGCTGGCCGATGGCCGCACCTGGTTCGCCCACGAGGCGCAGGGTTTCGGTCTTATCGACGCCATTCAGCCGTTGGAAACCACCCTGGCCAACCTCAAAACCCGACAGCCACCGGCAGGCCGCTTAACCCGCGCGCAGGCCGATGCCATGTTCGCCAAATTCGACTGAACCTTAGTCAAATAACCCCTTAACCCATTTCAACCCCAGCGACACTGCCATCCGGGCCGGTGGAGCTAATCACATCCATAGCAGGAGAAAACCATGCTTAAAGAACTGTTGAAAAAAGCACTGGCCCGCGCCAAAGAAATCCGCGCAGCAGCGGAAGCGGCCGGCCGTGAATACACCGAAGCCGAAGCGCAGGAGCTGGAGCAGCTGGCAACCAAGTGTGCAGACCTGAAGCAGAAAATTGCCCAGGCCGAAGAATTCGACGCGCTGGATGCAGAGCAAGCCCAGCTGGCAGGCCGTAAGACCAAGCCGGATGGCCTTGGTGGCAATGCCCAGGTAAAGGATGAAGGGCTTGAAGCCATGGGTGGCTTCAACAGCGAAGGTGAGTTTTTCAAGGCGATTCATGCTGCGGCGAAGGGTGATGTTGACCCGCGCTTACTGGCTTCTGCTGGGAGCGTCGTTACCAGTGACGGCGGCAATGAAGGTTTCAGTCTGCCACCGGCGATGCGCAATCAGATTTTTACGCTTCTGGAAGAAGACGTAGGCGACATGATGGACAAGGTTACTTCTGAAATCACGGGAATGTCTTCTGTTACCTTCCTTAAAGATGTCACCACTCCATGGGAAGCGGCAGGTATTCAGACTCACTGGGATCAGGGCAAGAAAAAGTTCGAGCCTACCACCATAAATGCAGAAACAGCAGACATGCTGCGGCTGAATGGTTTGAGTGTGTTTGCCAACGTTGATGAAGACCTGTTGGAAGATGCTCCGCGCTTGGGTCAGCGCATGATGACAATGGCCCCTCTGGCTATGCGTTGGGCGATCAATGAAGCCATCCGCTATGGCGACGGTGTAGGTAAGCCATTTGGTTACATGAACAGCCCGGCGCTGATTACTGTACCTAAAGATGCCAATCAGCCTGCAAAAACCCTGACTGCCGATAACGTCGCCAATATGTATACCCGCATGCTGGCATCCAGCCTGAAAAAAGCACACTGGGAAATTAACTCCGAATTGCTGCCTCAGCTGATGAAGCTGAAGGATGATGCGGGCAACCTGCTTTGGACGCCGCTCAATTCAGGCTATCAGGAAGAGCCTAATGGCCTGTTGTTGGGGCGCCCGGTTATTTTCAACGAACACCCGGAAGCGTCCGGTGCCAAGGGCGATATCCAGTTTGTAGACCCGTCCGGCTACTACCTGGCGCTGCGTACCGCAGCGGCGAAGTTCGCGGAATCGATGCACGTTTACTTCGACCAGAGCCTGAAGACGTTCCGCTGGCGGCTGCGCCTGGATGGTAAAACCATCCTGTCTAAGCCTGTAACGCCCCCGAAGGGTTCGCTCACAAAGTCTCACTTCGTGACGCTGGCTGAGCGCGCCTAACCCGCGCAACCCAGTAACGGCAGGCATTGCCTGCCGTTGCACCTATCCTGCGTAACGCTTCACTGGCGTTACGTGCAACGTTTCACCCTGTTTCAAATCGCAACGCGGGCAACCGCAGGAGAATACAGAATGAGCAATCCGAACCTCAAACCATCGCTGCGCGCCCCGGTTGTGGCCATGCTGAAATCCGATACCCATGCAGCAGACAACAGCTACACCACCGGCGTGGTCGATATGTCCATGTTTATCAATGTCATGTTGGTGATGGCGGTTGGCACTGTAGCCACTGCTGGCACCTTAACGCTGGAACAGGCCACCACGGCTGCGTTCAGCGATGCCAAAGCCATTGATGGTCATGCCGCCGTGGATCTGGCAACCGATACCCCAGTGCAGGTGAACCTGAAAGCCAACGAACTGGACGTAAACGGCGGTTTCCGTTTCATTCGCGCCAAACTCACAACCACGGGCGGCAGCGTAAAAACCGGCATTCTGGTGCTGGGCTTCGACGCTAAAGACCAACCCGCCGAACCGTTGGCCGGCACGATCGTCGCGGGCTAAGGGCTAATCCATGGAAATCCGCAGCACCTTAATCACCGGGCCGGAAGCTGAGCCGCTGGCGCTGGAACAGGTAAAGACTGACCGTGTGGTAACACACGACCAGCACGACACTCTGTTTGAGCAGTACATACAGGCTGCCCGTGAGCTTGCCGAAAATGTTACAGGCCGGGCATTAATGCCGCAGACCTGGCAGCAGCTTATTCCATCCGGGCAGTACGAAATCCCGCTGGAAAAATGGCCAGCGCTGGATCTGGTATCGGTCAGCATTAATGGTGAGGCGGTTGACCATGCGGCACTCATTGCCGCCGGGGAGCTGGAGTTTTACCCCGGCGACAATCCGCTGATTGTATCCCGCCGGTTTTGCGGTGCTCGTGTGGTACTGCAATACCGCGCCGGATATGCCGATGCGGCAGCCGTCCCGGCGAGCATAAAAAAATGGATGCTGCTTAAAGTCGGCAGTATGTACGAACATCGGGAATCTGAAGTGTCCGGCACAATTACTACAAAAATGAAGTACGTCGATTCTCTTATCACACATTACCGGGTGCGCTGATGCGAGTAGGAAAACTGAACACAGAAGCCGACCTGCTCAGCCCCGATGGTGCAGTCATCAGCACGTTGCTGATCGGCATCACAGAGCCAGAGGCGGCCGGATTTGAACCGGGCTTGCTGCAAAGCGGGCAAATAGGGGTGCGCTGCCGCTATACCGAATCTGTGCGGAGCGGATGCTATTTCTCTGAACGTAACGGCCGTTTAATGCTGATTACTCATGCGGCCGACCCATCCGGAAAGCAGCAGGATCTGCTCTGTAGTGCGCGGCGGCTTATCGGAGCGCCCGCTGTTATTAATCCGGGCAGCGCTAACGAAATCAGCGTTCTGGTTGCGCTGCTGGAATATTCGACCAAGCCATCGGGTAATGCCTTATTGCCTGCGGAGCAGCGGCGTCGGGCTGAGTTCTGTAACGCACAGTATCGCCCGCAACCGGGCCATGAGTTTGTAGTGGCCGGTGCGCGCATGAAAATTACAGAGATAGACACCGAAGGCACTGACACCGTTGTTACCCGTGCCTGGGTGCAGTTTTTACAATATGAGTAAGCGCAGCACCGTAACCGCTACCGGCTTAACGGAAATCATCCGTCAGCTGGATGAACTGGGAAAGCAGGGCGATAAACTTGCGCAGCAGGCGTCAACCGATGCGGCGCGACAACTGCGCGACACTTATATCGTTCAGGTTCTGTCATCCGATACGGGTGTCCCGGCGGCTATCGTGCGCAAAAATGCAGCCGTAAAAAAAGCCAGCGATCAGTACCCGGCGGCGCGAATTAATTTCAGCGGCTCCGGAATTCCGGTGCGTGATTACACCTGGCGGGCGCGGCCAACACGCCACCCGACGCGGGCGCAGATATTAGTTAACTGGATCGGTGGCGCTGAAAAAATTGCAGCAGGCTTTGTTAACCCGCTGGCCAAGGGAGTGCCGCTCAGCACCCGTAATCAGCGGGCTGGGCGCAATGGCAAAGTGTACACATACCGCAAAGGCCAGCTAACAACGGCAATGGGGCCATCACTTGCCACGGCATATTTAGCGCTGCCCGAAAATGAAGTCGCAGAGCGCGCCACGGTGCAGCTCAATGCCGCCACTGTTCAGCTGCTCGATCAGCTTTTCCCGGAATAAATTATGACCACTAAAACAACTCAGGTTCGTGAAGCCATCGTGCAGCGATTGCTGGCGCTGGGTGCTGATTCGGCGGCTAATATCGGCGCTGTCTGCAACCCGGAGCAAATCCGCAACCCAGACAATCGCGCGGCTGAACCGCAGCTTACCGCTGTGCTCTGGACTATGCCGGGGCAGATGCTGGATCTCAAAGGGGCGTCCATTAAATGGCAGCAGCCTTTTATCGTCGATATTGCTGTGCCCTGGTCAGCAGATGCAGAGCAGCGTTGCGACAAAATCCGGCTGGAATTGGCAGCTGCTCTGGTGTCGGCCTTTTCTGACGTGTCGGTTCTTAAATCGTCGTTGGGTGAGCTGGATACAGGCTACCCGGCAGAAGGTAGCGGCTATGCGCTGATCAGCGCCACGGCCACCTTTGAATACCTCGAAAAACTCTGAGCCGCACCGGCTCGCCTGATGAAACCAACCGTTAAACCCCACATGAGGAAAACCCCATGAGTAAACAAGTGCGAGCCTTTATTGGTAAAGGCCAAATCCATTTGCGCCGCCGCGATCTTCCCCAGGGCTTAATGCCCATCGGCGAGGCAAGCGCGTTCGAGCTGCAGATTGACGTCGATGAAAAAACACTGCAATCCAATACCCAGTCGGGTGGCGGAGTGGCGGCTACGGCGTACAGCGTGTCCAGCATGGGCATTAGCATCACCGGCCATTCGTTCACCGATGACATGGTAGCCATGGCTCTGTACGGCGATGCCTCTGCCGTGGCCGGTGGAGAAGTTACCGACGAACCCCAGACCGCCTATAAAGGCGGTCTGGTGCCGTTCAATAAAATCCCGGATCTGGAGCAAGCCATCACCGTTGAGCCTGCTGTAACCGGTACCGCCTATGTGGCTGATGTCGATTACAGCGTAACGGCAGCGGGTATCCGTATTCTGGAAGGCGGCAGTATCGCCAACGCGGCGGCCATTCTGGTTAGCTACACCAGCAAGGCCCACAGCGCCATCGAAATGCTCACCAACAGCGGCTATGAATACGAGCTGTTCATGGAAGGCTTCAATGATGCCGACAACGGCCTGCCGTTCAACGTGCAGATCTACCGCTGCAAATTCAGCCCAACAGCGGGCATGGGTTTCATTCAGGATGACTTTGCCGAAAACGCACTGTCCGGATCTACGCTGGTAGACGCCAGCAAGACCGGCGCCGGCGTTTCCAGATACGCGAAAATCACCCGCGTGTAAACAGGGCGGGGCACAAGGATGTGTCTCCGCCATTGTATATACAGTAAGTGACTATGTTGTCTTGTATGCTTGTATGGTCTGTAACTTAGGTTGATAAGTATGCTTATTATACATATTATGTGTATATACAAGAGGGCTGTAGATGGAAATAAGAATCAGTGGAGTGATTAACAAGAAGCTTTTGTCTAAGCATGAGGTTACAGAGGCGGAGGTTCGCCAGTGCTTTGAAAACCGCGATGGTAAGTTGCTATTGGACCCGCGCGAGAAGCACAAAACCAACCCGCCAACTCAGTGGTTTATATCTTACACAAACAAACAACGCAGACTCAAAATTGTTTTTGTTCTGAAAGAGGGCGTTGTCTATCTAAAAACGGCTTACGAACCTAATCAGATCGAAATAGATATTTATAATCAGCATGGAGAACGATCCGATGGGGATGTGGAATGAAGTTTGCTGAGAAAGACATTGGTGCTTGTACACAAGCAAAAAGCACAGTTTAAAGATAGTTTTTGTTCTGATAGAGGGTGTTGTCTATTTGAAAGTGGCCTACTAGCCGGATCAAATAGAGCTAAACATTTACAGCCGAAAGGCTGATGATCCAAGGGGATTGCAGTATGGAATTTACAACCAAAGATATCGGGGCCTGGGAAACCGGCGAGCTTGGCGCAAGTAGCGACAGTGTGGCGGTATCGTCTGATTCAGTGGCGCTGGATGAAGCGCTGGGGATGCAATTGATCTCCATTCGCTTACAGAAAAAGCTGATTAACGACCTCAAGCGTATCGCAGGGCATCACGGGATTGGCTACCAGCCTATGATTCGAGATCTGTTGAACCGCTTCGTAAACTCAGAGCTGAAACTAATTCTCAATGATGAATTGCGACAGTTAGATCAGGCGTTGTCAGAGATCGAAAGCACTGAACCCGTAAGACAGTTTATGGAAGTTCGTAAGCAGGCGTAATTTGCCTGTAACATATCATTACCTTCAAAGGGGCCGCAAATGCGGCCCTTTTTTTTTGGTGTAATTCATGGCCAATAAAATCGTTAGTCTGCTGCTGCAGGTAAAAAACGCCATTTCACCGGGCGTAAAAGAAGCGTCGGATGATTTAGAGGATTTAACAAATCGCACCCGTGAGCTGGAAAAAGAATTAGTAAAACTGGATTCGGCGCAAGGCGCGATTGATTCGCTCGATGGCGCACGAAAATCCGCCGTGGATGCAGAGGCAGCATTCGATTCTGCCCAGTTGGAAGTTATCCGGCTGAAAGAAGCCCTTAAGGCGGATAAAACACCGGAGCTGGCGCTTGCATTAGAAAAGGCGAAAACAGAAGCCAAAGGCGCGAAAAAAGAATGGCAGGATAGTGCAAAGTCGGTAACGCAATTAGAGACTGCGGTTAAAAAAGCCGGTGGTGATTTAAACGACCTGGCAACCACGCAAAAGAATTTATCCGACAGTATTGGCCGCACCAATGGTGCCTTAAAAGCCAATAAACAACAGCTGGATAAAGCCCGTTCCGGGCTTAATCAAACCGCAGAAGCAGCAGAAAAAACCGGCAATAGCTTCGGTAGCTTTGTTGGTAAAGCGGCGGCACTGCTGGGTATCGTTACCATTGTCGATAAAGTGCGCGATGGCCTGCGTTCGCTGGCGTCCAGCGTGTACGACACCGGCACTCAGTTTGAGCTATTAAGTAAGCGATTAAGCCCGGAAGAGCTGGGTTACATTGAAGAGTTTGCCCGTAACACCCCGCAGCAGCTGGAAGGTGTAGCTGATGCCTTCTTGAAGCTGCGCACCTTAGGCATAGATCCAACCAATGGCAGCCTGCAGGCTCTGGTCGATACTAATGCGGCTATGGGTGGCAGTCAGGAGACGCTGGAAGGCATCATTCTGGCCGTCGGCCAGGCGTGGTCAAAGCAGAAGCTGCAGCAGGAAGAGGCACTGCAATTAATTGAGCGCGGCGTGCCGGTGTGGGATCTGCTCAGCGATGCCATTGGCAAAACCGTGCCGGAGCTGCAGGACATGGCAACGGCGGGCGAATTGGGGCGCCGTGAAATCCAGTTGCTGCTTGATGCCATGGCCAGCAAAAACATGGGCGAAGCTCAGGGCCAGATGGATGCCATGGCTGGGCTGGTATCCAACCTGCAGGACCGCTTCAGCCAGTTTTACCGCATGATCGCCGACGCCGGCGTTTGGGAATACTTAAAAGGCCAGTTGCGCGATGTCGGCGCGTGGTTTGATGAAATGGCCAGTAGTGGCCAGTTGCAGGTACTGGCGAAGCGGATCAGCGATGCCTTTATCGCGGGTGCAGAATCAGCTAAATCCTTTGTCAAAACTCTGGTTGGCCTGCGTGACGAATTTTCGTTGCTGGCAAAGGCATGGATCGCGTTAAAAATTGCCGGTTGGGTGACGGATATAAAGTCTGCCACCGGGGCGTTTGGGCTTCTGGCTGGGGGAGTTCGCCAATCGCGTGATGCTGTTACCGGGTTGGGTACGGCGCTTGGGGCGGTTGCAACAACAGGGATAGGTGCTTTTACAAAACTCGGCAATGCTGTCAGGTCTACGGTTGGTTTTTTAAGCAAGGCTGGCAATGCCGCTGTTGTTGGTTTGGCCACAAATGTTGTGGCTCAGACATATCGGGCGGCGACGGGTTATTCTGCGCTTAAAAAAGCGGTGCAAGAGTTGTGGGATGCGAATGCCGAGTTAGACCATAGTAGCCTTAGGTTGGCTGACCGCTTCAGAGAAATCAGCGAACAAACCGGCGTAGCGGTTAAAAGTATGGCTGAGTTGGATGCTGCCATTAAAAGCGGTGCCATTGTCATTGATGAGCAGGCAGGCCGGTATCTATCGGCGGCTCAGGCGGCTGAGGAATATGCCAAAAAACAGAAAGAAGCGGCGGAGGCTTCAGACGAACACGCAATAAAAGCCAGTGCGCTGAGTGCGGCCTATGAGCGTGTCAGTGAGTCTCTGAAAGAAGCGGTTGACGATAACGGCAAGCTGGCATCGGTCATGGATGATCAGGTTACGGCGGCGCTGAACGGTGGTGTTGAGGCGGTTGGTGGTTTTGTGCTGGCGCTGCGCAGTGCAGAGCAGCAGGGCAAGCTAACAGCAGAGCAGATTGATACCACGCTGCGCCAGGCAATCAACGGCCTGAGCGAACCAGAGCAACTGCGGTTTGGCGATCTAATACGCGAATCAATGGAAAAAATTGGCGACGGCACAAAGTCGGCAGGCCTTAAGGTTGAGTATCTTCAGCGGCTGCTGGACAACCTGAACGCCGCTCGTGCTGAAGCGGCGTTAGAGCGGCTGGGTGTCTCTTATGATCAGCTCGCCGGAAAAGTGACTGATGCGGTTGATCAGTCCGTTAAGGATCTGACCATCATGGGTGAAGAGATCCTGAAGATGGGCCTTAAGGGTAAAGATACGGGCGACACGATCCAGCTGGCGCTTACAAATGCGCTGCGGAATGTAAAAACAGAAGCCGATAAGTTGGCGCTGGAGCAAGTGTTTATCAAATTTCAGCAGCAGGGGCTGGTCACTTATGTGCAGGTTGAGGAGCTGAAAAAATCCCTGCGGGGTGTTGCGGATGTTGCTGAGGAGGTTGGTGCTCAGGCTGCAAGTGGTCTGGAGCCAGTGGCTGATGCGCTGGATGATGTGTCTGACTCTGCGGATTCTGCCTCGGTTTCTGTTATTGCTGTGAGCAGTGCCGGTGCTCAGTTGCTGGATACCTTTTCAGCGGCGCGGGCTGAGGTTGCGGAGCTTGGGTCGGCAGCGGAGGCTATGTTCCTGCAAATGGCTGGCGTGGTTGATGTCGCGGCTGATGTTAACGATCTGACCGGGGCTATCCAGCAGTACAGTGCAGAGATTGTCACGGCCAATAATACGGTGGGTGACAGTTTCGCGCAGACGGCGGCGGATATTAATAAAGCGAAGGCCGCAACATTGCTGGCCTACAGCGAGCAAAAGCAAAAATTCGAGCAATATCTGGGCGCTCTGCAAAGCGGCGAGGGTGTTACTCAGGGTCTGATTAATCAGGCGCAGAATGCAACCCAATGGATGGGGCTGCTGGGCGAACAGGATCTGGCTCAGCTGCGCGGGGCACTGGATGATGCCAACGCAAAGCTGGTGCAGATGCAGGATGCAGCGAGCAATACGCTGGATCAGCTGCAAACCGAACTCGACCGGCTGCAGGGTAATCAGGACGCGATTAATCAGCGCGACTACGAAAACAAACGGCAGGAGCTGCAAAACGCCATCGAAGAAGCCAAGCGCTACGGCAATCAGGAGGCGGTGCGCCAATACACCGAAGCCCTGCGGGTGCTGGAAGAGGTCCGGCGCGAAAAACAAAAGCAAACTACAGAGCAGCGCAAGGCCAGCACGTCGGCCGGCAGCAGCTCCGACAATGGCCGTACTCAATCAGCCAGCCCTGGCAGCACAACCACCATCAAACTCCAATCGGCCAGCGGTAATAAATCGGTCAGTCTGAATGGCGAGCCGGACGCCGTTAATCGGCTGCTGTCTGTGCTGGAAGATGCGGGCCTGCGCTCAGCGGGCTGACATTACAAGCGGGAATCATCATGCAACTGGATACCTTAGAACTGCCCGGTAATTTGTACTGGGCGGATGAATTTGCGTGGGCGGGTGCTGCGCAAAGCGTTGAGCGCACCGTGTCTGGCGGCGCGGTTGTTGAATCACAGCTCCTCGCGTATGGCCAGCCCATAACACTGACTGGGGCGTGGGCAACCCGTGCGGAGGTGCTGGCGCTTAACGATATGCAGGCGCAGCCCGCCACTGTGCGCACCTTAACCCTTAACGATGGCAGCACCCGTGCCGTGCTGTTTGATATCGCGGCGGGCGGTGTCGAGGCCGAGCTATTAAGCCCTGAATTAAACCCCACTGCTGAAACCCTGTACGAACTCACCCTGCACCTGATTACCGTGGAGCCTGTGTAATGGCGATTAACGCTTCTGATGTCCAAATCATGCGCCCTGAGCGTGTAACCGATGAAACCGACGGCGGCGGCATGATGACCGGCGTTGCCATTGCCAGTGGCGACATTAACAACCTGTGGGACGATATCCCGCGCACAATGCTGGCCTATGGCGGTGTCAGCCTGCGCAAGCTGTTCTGCGCCATCCGCAGCGCCAACGTCGATAAATTCCTTGGCGCTCATGCGATGCTGGCCAGCGATGCTGCAGCGCCCAACGTCAGCACACTGCTGTTCAGCACCGGCGATCATTACGATCAGCGCAGCAGTGCGCAGGATAAAATTGAGCAGTTTGTGGTGCTCAGTACCCGCAGCGCATTGCGCCCTGTGGGTACTCAGCGCGAAGGGCAAACCTCGTTGGTGCTGTACGCTGCCCGCGAAGCCGATGCGCCGGAAGTGGGTGCGGTTCTGTACCTGATCGGCGGCGGCAACAGCCAGCCGGTTAAAGTTACGCGCGTGGATGTAGCGGCGGCCAGCTACACCTATCTGGATAAAAACGGCGACTTTCAAACCTACAAAGCGTTCGAAGTGGTGCTGAAAATCAGCCAGCCGCTGCAGTACGATTTTGTGGGTACCGATCCGGCACCGGCGGCGCAGCACCCCACCGAAATCTACAACACCCAAAGCAACAACAGCGCCAAGTATTACGGCATTAAGCCACTTGCGCAGCCCGCTGTGGCTGGTGATCGGGCGGTGATTGTGGATGGCATCTTTTCGCCCATTGTTCCTGCTGCAACCACGGAGCAGGCGATTCTTGATCAAACCCCAGGCATTGCGCAGCGCACTGTGCAGGCGTCGGGGCCGCTGCTGTCGCGCAGCCTGGGCACCGTCACTGGCCCGCAAACGTTCACTCTGCCATCGGCATGGCTTCCGGGCACGTTGCGCTTAACTGTGGGCGGCAGTGTGTATGCGGAAGACGGCAGCGGCGTGCGGTTATTGTCTGGCTCTGCGTTTCTGTCGGATGTGCAGCTGAATGCCGCCGATGGTGTGCTGGTGTTTTCGGTGTCGGGCAATCGTGCGGTATCGGTGGAGTATCAGTCGGGTGTGGCTGTGGAGTTGGTGCCGTACACCGACAGCGTGGAAGTTACGGCTGGCAATCGGCAGATAACCTACACCGAACAATTACAGCCTGCGCCTATGCCGGGCAGCGTGCGGGTAGAATTTGCCTACCTTGGGCGCTGGTATGTGGTGTCCGACAACGGTACCGGCGTGCTGTCGGGCAATGGTGCATCCGGCAGCATCAACTACAGCACCGGCAGCGTGGCCCTTACGTTGCCCGGCGAGCCGGATCTGGCCAGCCGCATGATTTACACCTGGGCGCAGTCGTCGTTCACTGAGTTGCCATCCGGGCCGCAGGATGTGTTTATTGGGGTGGATCTTGATGGTGTTCCTGCGGCAGGCACTTCGGTCGTCAGCTGGCAGCGTGGCAGCAGCAACTACACGGCCACGGCGGGGGCAGATAATGTGTTGTCCGGGTCAGGGGATGGCTTTGTTCTCGGCAGCCGCTTGCTGTTTCGCAGCGCCAGCTTGCCCAGTGGGGATTTTACCGTAACTTACCAGCGCCAGCTGGCGGGGCAGCAGCTGACTACTGACGTAGCGGTGGCGCAGCAAACCGGCGGCACTATTACGCTGGATACCGGTGTGGCTGATGTTATCCCGGCCAGTGTCCTATTCAGTGTGGATGTTACCTGGACGGTGACAACTAACAGCGGCGGAGTGGTGAGTGATACCCGCTTCAGTAGTACGCTGATGCTGCGCGGCAAGGCCAATGGTCAGCTGGTGCGCAGTGGCTTTTCGTCGGTGCTGGGCAGCATTAACGCTGCCACTGGCGTGGTTACGCTGAACGCCGATGCGCTGCAGGTGACGGTGCAGGAGTGGGTTAAGGGGTCGGCAGTGCTGGGTAACTGGCAGCTGGTGACCAACACCAAAGTCATGCGGGTGGAATCGCAGACTGTGCAGGTGCGCTACTTCACCAGCAGCGCCACCGAGGCTGCATCGGTTGTGGTGCCATTTGCCGATTTACGGCTTGTTTCTCAGCTGGGCGACCGGCCTCTGGTGCCTGGCGCATTGCAGTTGCGCGTGGGTGGTGATGATCTGGTGGATCGTGGCGATGGCTACCTGTACCGGGGCTGGAATGCCGGCACAGGTGCTGGCATTCAGTGCGGCACGGTGAACTACTCGGGCGCTGCGGTCGAAATTAACTACAGCGCTCTGCAGCCAATAATTTCAAGCCTCAACAGTAGCCTGCTGGCTGGGGTGGATGGCATCGGCGCGGCGGCAGCTGTTGTATCGGTTGTATTCCGCAGCGTGGCCAGCCCATTGCGCCCCAGTGGCCTGCAGTTTCTTGCTCGCCGCGCAACCGATGGTGCGCTGCTGCGTGCAGACTCTGCCAACGATGGCACTATCACTGGCAGCTTTGATACAGCCGATAGCGTGACCAGTTTTCCGCAGCCTGGCAGTGTAAACGGCTACAGCCTGCCCTTTGTGCCAACGCCAACAACGGGGGGCAGTGCAACCGGCACGGTGGATTACACCACCGGCGTGGTGAGCATCAGCTTCAGCCAGCCGGTGATTCTCAGCACGCTGACGTATAACGCCGTGACGTATACCACTGTGCCTTTGTCGCCTGAAGTGCTGGGGTTAAACCCGGTTCGACTGCCCACCAATGGCCGCGTGCCGGTGTTCCAGTCGGGTTATCTGGTGGTGATTCACAACACCCAAAGCATTGCCCTGGCCACGCCCACGGCCGGCCAGGCCATTGATTGCGGGCGGGAAAATCTGGCGCAGGTGCATATCCGTGATGCGGCGGGTGTGGATCTGGACCCGGCCATGTACAGCGTGAGCAAAGCCACCGGCATCATCACGCTGGCCGACCCGTTTACCGCGCAAGATGAACAAGCCAACAGCCTGACCATGCCGCTGACCGTTACCCACCGTCAGGAAGACATGGCGGCCGTGGGCACCGTGTCGGTGGATGGCACGCTGCAGCTGCTGACCAGCCTGCGCAACAGCTACACCGCCGGCGACACCTTTGTGAGTGCGGCAGTGAATTTCGGCACCCTGCAAGCGCGGGTGCGCAACCTGTTCGATGAACAGACTGACACTGGCTGGCATGACGAGCGTCAGGGCTCAGAGGCCACGGCTACCTACGACGCGCTGAACTATCCGGTACTGATCGACAACCGCAGCGCGGTGCAGGAACGCTGGAAACTGAAGTTCACCAGTTCCACCGGCTATCAGGTGATCGGGGAAAAACTGGGCATTATCGGTACCGGCAGCATTAACGCCGACTACAGCCCCATCAATCCCATGACCAGCGAGCCGTACTTCACCATACGCGCCTCGGGCTGGGGTAGCGGCTGGGTAACCAGCAACATTTTACGCTTCAACACCGACGCAGCTGCCGCGCCGCTGTGGGCCATACGCACCGTATTGCCCGACAGCGAACCGCTGGCCGATGACGTTATTTCCGTGGAATTCAGAGGGGATGCAGACTAATGGGAGCGCCTACGGTTTATTACTACGATGATCCCGGTGCGCCGGTGTTGTCGAGCGGGCAGGATGCTTTTTATCAAATCATTCTTGCTTGCTTGGTCGATGGCTACGGCAGCAAGCCTGCGGCTGGCTGGTCGGTTGTGTATGACGATTGGGCATCTGGTGGGGTGGCTAGCTTTACTAATCAGCAACAGTCTGGGGTTCTGGGTGTTGTCCGTTCACCGCAGGCTGGAAATGCACCTTTCCTGTTCATTTCAGAGGCTATGCTTGATGCGAGAACACCGATTAACGCGCGAAGCGGGATTGGAATTATTTCGGATATCGGTGAATTTTCTGAGGGGTCAAAGCAGCAGCAGCGCCCATGGATTCGGTCGTTGGCCATTGGTGCTTGGTGTGTTGTTGCTAATGAAAACTGTGCGTGGATATTTGTTGCTTCATCTGATTCTGACTTGCATAGATATGGGGCGTCCTCTTCGAGGACTTCCAACTCTTTTATGGGAGTTTGCGGAATAGGTGCATTGAGGGATGTGCGCGGTTTAGGTGGTGTGTCGGATGCTGAACTCGGTAATTTCCATATTGTTGGCGGGAACTGGGGAACTAATAGTGGATACGGCGGCTGGAATAGCAGCAATAGTTATCCGCAGACCTCCGCAGTATTTAATACTGTTTTGTACGGCATTGATAATGTGTTGTTATCAGCACCTGCTTACGCAATGAATGATCCGTTTTCAATGCTCCCAAGTGTTAGCCCATTCAGAGTTCCTGATCGTATTGTTGAATTTCAATTGGTTCCGTTATCTGTGTACGTTAGTGAAAACCTGTCATCAAGTTTCAAAGAGTATGGCTGGCAGCGAGCCGTTATTCCTATGCTTAAAACGAATTTAAGTTTGGTTTATCCGTCATCTGTGTCGGTGCCAAATTCCGAGTCGCTTGGGGTTGCATGCTTGCGTGATTTGATTGATATAGATGGCCGGTCACATCTTGTTTGTCAAATACCCGACAGTGCGGTTGCATTGATTAGTCTTGGTGTTGAGGACTGGATGTGACGGGGATTTCATTCAGTTATCAATCACCGCTTAGGATTGCTGTGAGTGGGGTTGTTTATTGTGATCTGCTGCACAATCTGCCCATTGAACCTGGCGTGTTTTTCATTACGCAATTTGTGCGCTCTATAAACGCTCCGGATGCTGTTGTGGTTACCCGCAATAAGCTGCGCTTTCCGTTGTTAGCTATTAACGCCTCAGCAAGCTACAAGCTACTTGCCCTTAAAATCCAGAACGGCATCTCGGCTGGCGTGTGGTGGGTAGACAACTACGTGTACAACCCCGGTCAGTTGAATATCGAATTTACAAGTCAGGGGCAGTCCTCCGGCGGCGGAGATCCTAAATCGTTCAGTGGTCGCACGGAGGTGGCGGGCTTGCCTGCGGCGCGGCGTGTGGTAGCGGTCGGCCTTGATGGAGACGCCCCGCAGCTGTTGGCAGAAACTCAGTCCGACCCTGTTACCGGCCAGTACACTCTGAACTGGCAAGGCTACACCGGCCAGGTTCTGGTTACCGCTCTGGATGATTACGGCGTGCCGCACGTTGAAGGCGAAGCGCGTGGCGTGGGTGAGCGTATTCACCCCAGCAGCCCAACGGGTTATGTCTATCAAGTCAGCGCCCCCGGTGTGCTGGGGCCGGAACCGGCATGGCCCACCGCCGATGGCGAACCCGTTACCAGCGGTACGGTACGAATGACAGCGGTGCCGTTCTACCGGCCTAAGTCAGCCGGGCCTTTCACTATTTCGTAAGGAATCCTATGTCTGACGCTTTAGAGCTGCCTGCCATTCGCGTGATGGCACGGGCTGGCGTAGCCGTGGGCGATGCTCAGGCCGGTGCGGCATCGGTGGGCTGGGGAGTGCCGCCGCCGCTGCATCAGTTGCTGCCGTCGCAGCTGGGTATGGGGGAGGCTATGGCCAGCGGCTTTGCGTCCGGTTTCGGCATGGCCGGTGCGCATTCCGTGGCCTCGCTGTGGTTGCAGTCGCTGGCCTCTGAACCGCTGGTCGGTGCCAATGCGCTGGCGTGGAATACGCTGCGCCACATCGATGTGCCGAACCTGCAACATCAGCAGCAGGCCGGTGTGCCGCTGGCGGGCGGCTGGCAGATCTGGGCGCATACCAGCGTGGTGGAGCATGCCACCGGTGCTGAGCTGCCGCAGTTGTGCGTGAATCTGCTGGCGGTGCGCCCTTCGGCCTATGCGTTGCGGCAGGCCGAACTGTTTACCGACCTGTCGGCGCTGCTGGCGCTGGATGATGGCCCGTACATTCCGGCGGGGCGCATTACCTGGGGCGACTATGAACTGACCAAGCGGCCAGCAACGCCCATGGCCAGCGGTGCCGCGCTGGGTGTGCATCAGCCGCCCGCCCATGAAGACAACACTCTGCTGCCCTGGGGTGTGGGCGTATCGCTCAGCTACCAGCCCGAACTGCCCTACAAAACAGAACCGCCGCCGCAGGAACCCGGCGAGTGGCCTGCGCCTAACTATTCAGAGGTTTACATCATCGTGAACAGCGTAAACGCCTATGCGTTACCCGGCATGCAGCCGCTGGCCATTGCCGATATTTCCCTGCAGCTGGATGCCGACACCTACAGCTGGAAGTTCAGTGCCGAGGTTCTGAACGGCGCCAGCGTGGCGCTGCTGAAGCCCGACGCCAGCGGATACAAACAGGCGCTTATTGAAATCAACGGCCATCAGTGGGTGGTGTTCATTACCCAGTGGGATAAGTCGCGCAAGATTACCGGCAGCAGCCTGGACAAACGATTTTCCGTGTCGGGCTACAGCCGCACTCAGTACCTGGGGCAGCCGTTCGCGCCCAAGCGTACCCGCAGCATTGGCACCACCACGGCAGTGCAGGCCGCTACGGCAGAGCTTGCCGGTACCGGATTCGCTCTGGATTGGGATGCTGCATTGCTGCCGGATTGGATCATGCCTAACGCCAGCTATAGCTATCAGGAGTTGACACCACTGCAGGCCATTAAGCGGCTGGCTGCTGCTGTTGGCGCGGTGGTGCAGCCTGCCATGGCAGCGGATACCGTGATTGTGCGCCCGCGCTATGCCGTGCTGCCGTGGGATTTATGGTCGGCTGATATGGACCGCACCATCCATGAAAACCAGATACTCAGCGAGGGCGGCAAGCTGGAAACCCGGCCTCAGATCAATGCAGTGGACGTTACCGGCGAACGGGAGGGCGTTGCGCTCAGTGCTACCCGGCTGGGTACCGCTGGCGATCAGTTCGGCCCGGATGTGGTGGATGCCTGGCTGACAGAACAACCGGCCAACGCCGCCCGCGCGGCGCAGGAAATTGCCGCCAGTGGTGACCGCATTATCCATACGCTGGAACTGGCCATACCCGAAACCAGTGCGCAGCCGGGGCTGTTGCTGCCGGGGCATACCGTGGCGGTGGTTTACAACAGCACCGCGCTGACGTACCGCGCTTATGTGCAGAGCGTCAGCATCAGCGCCCCGGGGCGTGGATCTGCCAAAGTTCGTCAAAATGTAACACTCGAACAACCGATAGCCTGGGAGGGCATGGCATGAGTAATCCGTGGGTAAGATTCGGAGCGCTGACCGCACCAGGTGCGAAAGCAGTGGTTACCGTTGCGGCGGTTAACGCCAATGGCACCAGTGCAGTAACCCTGCGCACGGGCGAAAGCATTACTGTGCAGGGCGTGTCTGTGCCGGTGGGTAGTAAAGCTATGATTCAGGGCGGCAAGATAATCGGGCAGGCTCCTGATTTACCGGCTGTGAGTGTGACCGTTTAGCGCTTCACAAACTCCCTGAAAAACTCGATGAACAGCTGGCGGCGCGGTGCTGACCAGCGTGCCAGCTCGTTCATTACCTCTACCATGGCCGGGCTGAATAGCGCGGATTTATAAACCCCGTACTGATCCATTGGATAGAGCGGCGGCTCAAGTCCCATTAGCAGATATGATGGGCTGCCGCTGTACACGCGCAGCAACACGTATAACTCCCGCAGCGTGGGTGGCGTAGTTCCGTGGTTGCGAGGCTTGTGCGCATTTGTACCCAATAACTCCCAGCGGCGCAGAGCACGCAATGTAAATCGTTCACTGATCCTTTCCTCCTCGGCCACTTCGTTGGCCAGTCTTACCGCTTCTTTCTGAGTATATCCCGCCTCCATGCGCATAGTTCTCAGCCTTTCACCGCAGGCCGCCTGTGCGCTGTGCATCTGATTAAATCTCTCAAAACTTCATCACTGTATGTATAGACACGCCTGCACCTTCGCCCCACGTTTGATTTGTTGTGTTCAGGTTGGGCGCGCACTGTAACAGATGGTTGCTTGATATCAGACAGACTGCGCCGCAGTATCGTGTGACAAATGATGTCAGTATCAATATATGAGGACGCAGGATGAAAGCGCGACAGGATATAACGCGCCAGCCGGAGCGCTGGATAACCGCAATCGTAGACGGCACGGTTAAATTAGTTGAGCGAATACCGGATGACGCCGTGGTCATCCGGCTGGATGACTTGCCGGGTCTGGTGATGGATAAGGTGGTGGTGTGCGACACGCTCGCCGGGAGGGTGCGGCAAGCGCTTGAAGGGCGTTAGGGTTGCTCAGCTGTACGGGAAAGTACGCGGCGGGGTGAATACAGGGTGTCATTAATGACGATAAACTCTTTTTTGAGCCACTGGGTTACCTGGGCCGGCTGAACGCCCTGTGCAGCTGCGAATGCTTTTTGTGATCCGGCAAAGTGCAGGGCGATGTACTCATTAAGCCCCATATACTTTCTCCAGTTTCAGTTCTGCTTCACGTCCCAGCATTGGCACAATGTAGACTGTTCCTTGTTCGTCTTCGGCTTCGGCTGCTTCATACCCCATTTTTTTGGCGCATTCGCCTTGTTTTGCCTGAATCCAGAAGTCATCTTCATAGTCGCTGCTGTAGTCAAACGCTGAGTCTGAGCCGTCCAGCAGTGCTTCTGCCTGGTCTTCGTCGATTCCGAATTTTGATGCGATGGCTGCAACAATCTCCGCGTCGTATAGATTGGATACGGTGATGATTTTGTCTTCTTTCAACTCCAGCGAGTAAACGTAAAGATCCTTTGTGATGGACATGCTGTATTCATTTGCAGAAAAGAACAGGCAGTCATCAAAAGTGCCGTGCGCATTAATATTGGTGATGCTGATCGGGCTAGTGTGCAGAACTTTCATGGCCATCTCCTGAGTTGATAAATATAGTTTAACGCTATATTTAACAAAGTAAAGCGTTTTGCTATATTTGATTCAGAAGTCAGCCTGCGACACCCATTTTCCTGTGTTTGCATTTATGCGCAGCAGTCGCACGGCGCCGCCTTTAAAACGCAGTACCAGGTCAATGTCTGGTTTTTTTGTTGAGGTTTTTCCCAAGCGTTTGCTGAGTCGTGCTGCAATCTGGGCTTGTGCTCCGGAGTCGTTGGCTTCCATGCCTTTGATAAATACGTCGATGCGTTCAAAGGTGCGGCTGCACAGCGTGCGGGCGGTTGTGCGGGCGGTGTAGTCGAGGTTGTTAACGTCGGCAATAACGGCTGTCCACTCGCTCAGTAGTTTTTCGCTGGATTCGGTTTGTATTGCCCGCAGTTCGGCCCCGGTCTGGCGGCGCAGGTTGTTGAGTTCGGCCTGCCTGCTTTCGAGGTCGCGCATAGTACGCATGACGGCCAGTGGTGGTTCGTCGGTTTGTAGCAGCGCCTCGGTCAGTCTCTCTGTTTTCCGCCTTGCTTCGTCCAGTTCGGTTTCGATGGCGGCGAGCTTGGTCTGTAGTTTTGCTTTTGCGGTGTTGTGGCTGTCCAGCTCGTGAGTGCTCAGGTGGTCGCGGCAGTATGTGAGTAGGGCTCGCTCGACAACGGAAAGTGAGCAGCTGCCGCCCACGGGGCAGTCCTGCTTCAGTGAGTGTGATGCGCAGAGCAGGCGGCGGTGGCCGTCGGCCAGTGTGCCGTCTGTTCTGGCGCGGAACTGCATGTTGATGCCATTCATTGTGGTGCCGCAGTACCCGCAATAACAAATGCCAATGCCGGTAAATACGCCGGGAATGTTGCTGCCGCTGGCGCGTGGTCGGGTGCCTTTGGTGGATAGCAGCAGGTCGTGCTCGGCTTTGTTGAGAATTGCGGGGTAGTAGTCGTGAAGTTGGTAGGTTTCGCCGCTGACGCTGATTTCTTTAATGCCGGTAAGTGCCGGGGATTTGAGAATCTTGTACAGGTGAGCGGAGCTGATCGGCCGGCCTGTGTAGCTGATTTTGTCCTGATTGAGATGCTTTGCAATGGCGCTTCCACCCATGCCGGTTTGGTATAAATTCAGGGCCATCCGGAGGGCTTCGGCGCGTTCAGGGATCAGGCGGAATAGTGGCGGTTCAGTGTTACCTGTTTCTTCCAGCCATTCCGGCGGGCGGCCGTTTCGTATGTGGGTGCGCTTTTTTCCACTGATCCAGTTTTCGCAGGCGATGCGGATGGCGGCGGATACTCGCCGTGCCTTTGTCTCTGACTCTTCGTGCGCACGGATCATCACGAGCAGGCTGTAAACAAGGTCCATGGGGTTAGACTTGAGGCTGGCGCGGTCGTAGTGCTTGCCGTCGCTGGCAGTTACTACGGTTATTCCGGCGTTGATGATCTGGTAAAGCAGCGCCTGTGCTTCGATAGGCTCGGCCCTGCTCAGTCGGTCCAGCGCTTCGATGACCAGTAACGAGCCGGATTCTACCTGGCCATTTTCGATGGCGCGCAGGAAGGCTCCAAGCGCCCCTTGTTTGATGTGTGTCTGGTGATAGGCGCTCAGGCCCTCGTCGCGGAGTGATAGTGAGCTGTCCAGTGTCAGGCCGTTCTCGGCGGCGTATCGCTCGGCAAACTCCGTCTGGCGGGCTGTTGATGAGCCTGCGGCCTGTTCGGGTGTAGAAAATCGGATGTAGCTGTATAATCGCCGCATTTTGCCCACCGTGAGAATATCAATGGCGAACAATACTACAAAACCAAGCAGCGGGCGTATAGGTCTGGTGTCTCTTGGCTGTCCCAAAGCGCTGGTGGATTCTGAAAAGATCCTGACCCAGCTGAAAATGGATGGCTATGACGTGGTGAACAGCTACGACAACGCCGACGTGGTGGTGGTGAATACCTGTGGCTTTATCGATGCCGCCAAGCAGGAATCGCTGGATGCCATCCGCGAGGCCATGACCGAAAACGGCAAGGTGATCGTGACCGGCTGCATGGGCAAAGGCAAAGATGCCGAAACCATCAGAGAACTGAACCCTGGCATTCTGGCTGTTACCGGCCCGCAAGCTTATGAAGAAGTGATGACCGCCGTGCACGAGTGGGTGCCGCCGGTGGCGCAGGAACATAACCCGTATATTGATCTGGTACCGCCGCAGGGTGTGAAGCTGACGCCGCGCCATTACTCCTACCTGAAAATTTCCGAAGGCTGTAACCACAGCTGCACCTTCTGCATCATTCCGGATATGCGCGGCAAGCATGTCAGCCGTCCGATTGGTGATGTGCTGGACGAAGCCAAGCGTCTGGTGGCGGCGGGCACCCGTGAGCTGCTGGTGATTTCGCAGGATACCTCGGCGTATGGCGTTGATCTGAAATACCGTACCGGTTTCTGGGACGGTAAGCCGGTTAAAACCAAACTCTACGATCTGTGCAAAGAACTGGGCGAACTGGGTGCCTGGGTGCGTCTGCACTATGTGTACCCGTACCCAAGCGTGGATGACATTATGCCTTTGATGGCCGAAGGCAAAATTCTGCCGTATCTGGATATTCCGTTTCAGCACGCCAGTCCGCGTATTCTGAAGCTGATGAAACGTCCGGCCCATGCTGAGAACACGCTGGAGCGTATCCATAAATGGCGCGCCCAGGTGCCGGATCTGGTGATCCGTTCGACCTTTGTGGTCGGCTTCCCCGGTGAAACCGAAGAAGACTTCCAGATGCTGCTCGACTGGCTGGAAGAAGCGGAGCTCGACCGCGTTGGCTGCTTTAAATACAGCCCGGTGGAAGGCGCGAAAGCCAACGATCTGCCGGACCATGTGCCGGAAGAGATCCAGCAGGAGCGCTTTGATCGCTTTATGCAGGCGCAGCAGGCGATCAGTGCGCGTAAGCTGCAGCGTAAAATCGGTAGCCGTATGACGGTCATCATTGATGAAGTGGACGAAGAGGGCGCGGTTGCCCGGTCCGCCGCCGATGCGCCGAATATTGACGGTATGGTGTATCTGAACGACTTCTTCGATTGTCAGCCCGGCGATTTTGTTGAGGTTGAAGTCGAGCACGCCGATGAGTACGACCTGTGGGCATCACCGGTGGCCTGATGTCTATTTGAAAGCATGATGATCTTATAAAGTCCCTTTTCAGGGACTTTATTTTGTCTTTTTGCCATTAAAGTCCTGTTTATCGATCTTTATGATATGTTGACTTTAATGTCCCTCAGTGGGATCTTAGTGGCTATTATTAGTTATTAAGTCCACTTTTGGTTACTTTATGCCATCTTCATCTGCTTATTCCGATTTGTCTCCCGCTGCCCTCAGCGAGCTGCTGGGTGAGCGCCTGAAGCTGGCACGGCTGAATCAGGATCTGACTCAGGCTCAGGTTGCTGAGCAGGCGGGTGTCAGCCGTAAAGTCGTGATCAATGCCGAAAAGGGCAAAGCATCGCTGGAAGTGTTTGTTGCTGTCTTGCAGGCGCTGAATCAGGTGTCACAGCTGGATCAGTTTTTGCCGCCGCAGACCTTATCGCCTTTGCAGCTGGCAAAACTGCAGGGGAAACGCCGCCAGCGGGCTTCAGGTCAGAGCCAGCCGCCTTCCGATACGTTGCGCGCTGAGGAAGGTGATGCATGGTAATGGAGGCAATCCGGGTGCAATACGCCGAGGGTGCTGTAACCCATTCTGTGGGAGCGGTCAGCTTTGATACCGCTAGCGGACAGGGGGCATTTGAGTACAGCCCGGAATTTATCCGCAGTGGCATCGAATTAGCACCTCTGACCATGCCTCTGGCGGCGGGTGTTTATCGGTTTCCGCAACTCGGCTTCGCCACCTTTAAAGGCTTACCCGGTTTAATTGCCGACTCGCTGCCGGATGACTTTGGTAATGCGGTATTAAACGCCTGGGTTGCCAGTCGCGGTAAGCGCCCGCAGGACATCACGCCACTGCAACGTCTGCAGTACACCGGTAAACGTGGCATGGGTGCGCTGGAATTTGCACCGGCGACGCGGCTGAAAAGTCTTAATGCCTCGCAGCAGGTGGACATTCATGCGCTGGTGGAAATCGCGCAGGATATTCTCGATAAGCGCAGTAATTTTCAGGTGACGCTTGGTCAGCACGGTGCCGATGATAAAGAAGCCATGCTGGCGCTGTTATCGGTGGGCATGAGTGCTGGTGGCGCACGGCCTAAAGCTGTACTGGCCTTTAACGACGATTTTACTCAGGCGCGCTCCGGGCAGACCGATGTACCGGCAGGGTTCAGTCAGTATCTGATGAAGTTTGATGGTGTCAGTGAACACAATCAGAATACAGAAACCTTTGGTGATCCTATGGGTTATGGCGCCATGGAATATGTCTATGCGCAGATGGCCCAGGCCTGCGGCATTCAGATGATGCCCTGTTATTTATTGGCAGAAGGTGATCGCCGCCATTTTCTGACCCGGCGATTTGATCGCGCGGGTAACGACAAAATTCATATGCAGACGCTTAATGGTCTGGCGCATGTGGATTATAAAAAACCGGGCAGTTTTTCCTACGCCGAATTGTTTGCCGTAGCGCGCCGGTTAAAACTGAGTGCGCCTGAAGCAGAACAGATTCTGCGCCGTATGATATTTAATATCGTTGGCCGTAATCATGATGACCATGCCAAAAATACCGCCTTTCTGTACCGTAACCGGAAATGGTCGCTGGCACCGGCCTATGACCTGGCATACAGCTATAAACCCGGCAGTCCCTGGGTAAACAGCCACTGGATGAGTTTAAACGGCAAACGGGATGGCTTTACCCGTGAAGATATTTATTCGCTGGAAAAGCTCAGTCCGTTGTTCAGTCGTAAAAAACTGAATGCGGTGATTGATGAAATCGTTGAGCAGGTTTCCCGTTGGCCCCAGCTGGCCAGAGAACAGGGCGTACCGGCATCACTGGCGACTGAAATCACCGCCAATTTGCGCTTGAGCTTATGAGTAAAAAAATTCTTCTGCTGTCTGCCTACCGCTCCGACAGTCACGCCAGCTGGGTTAATTGGCTGACGCAGAATCTGGCTGCTGATTGGCGTGTGCTGGAATTGCCAGGGCGTTATTTCCGCTGGCGCATTCGCGGTAATCCACTCAGCTGGCTGGATGAATTGCCGACGTTGTTAGAAGGTTGGCAGCCGGAGCGCATACTGGCCACCTCGATGGTGGATATCGCCACTATTAAAGGCTTGGTTCCGCAACTGGCTGTGGTGCCGGTCAGTTATTATTTTCACGAAAACCAGTTTGCGTATCCGCAGGGAGAAGGCCAGCACGATTCGGTTGATCCGATGATGGTGCAGCTGTATGGCGCGCTGGCGGCGGATGAATGCTTATTTAATTCTGATTTTAACCGCCAGACGTTTTTAACCGGCGTGGACGCGCTGCTGAAAAAATTACCGGATTGTAAACCGTCGTCGTTATCTGATCGGCTCAGAAAAAAATCCACAATATTACCGGTGCCGGTTAACGCGGTTATGGCGGGAGAAAAAATCCCCGGTCTTATTGTCTGGAATCACCGCTGGGAATACGACAAAAAGCCGGAGAATTTTTTACAGTTACTGCAGTTGCTGAAGGCCCGGGGCGTTGATTTTAAACTGGCGTTGCTGGGTGCGCGGGCGCAAAAAATACCGGCAGCATTAACCCATATCCGCAATGAGTTCTCTGCACAGATTATGGTCGATGGCATGGTCAGTCGAGCGGATTATGAGTATTGGCTGGGTGCGGCTGAAGTGGTTGTCAGTACAGCAATTCATGAATTTCAGGGGTTGTCGGTGCATGAGGCGGTGAGTGCCGGAGCGGTGCCGGTGGTACCGGATGATTTGTGTTATCGCGAGCAATACCCTGAAGTGTTGCGTTATCCGCCCGCAGATACTGGCGCGGCGGCGACTATTATTCGCGCAGTATTGTCTGACAGTGATCGTCGCTTACCACCGGCAACAGTGACCAGTTCCGCCGATGCCTGGCAGCAATGGTTTTCACTGTTGCGCCAGTAAATCGTACAAGGCTTCAAGAATATGGCTGAGATGGCTGTCCAGTGTTTTGGTTTTTTCGGCGGTTTGATCGAGTTTGGCGGTGGTCTGATTGGCAAGTGCCATTAACTGCTTTTCCTGATCTTCTTCCAGACCCAGGCTGAACAGCATTGCTTCGAGCTGGATTACCATGCCACTGACGGTGTCGGTGACTGATGTTGAATACTCATTAATTTCGTTGCTGGTTATTTTGATCTTTTCTTCGGTCAGCGTGATCAGGTCATGCAGGAATTTCACCCGTTGTTGCCTCAGGCGCGATTCCGAAATAATGGACTGTACCCGGCCATTAGCTATGTCGGCGAGAACGGCCAGATGATCTTTCAGGCGTCCATAGCGCGACTCATCACCCAGCGGCATATTTTTAATCAGAATAATGATCATGTCGCTGTGGATGACGGTGCGGATGCCAAGGTGAGTAATGCGCTGATCTGCATTGCGGAATTTCATCAGCACCCGCGCTTCCATGGAGTCGGCTGAGCAGCCAAGCAGCAGTGGTTCGGCTTCATCAATCAACACACAACAGTTCAGGCCGAACTGGGCAGCAATGGTCATAACTGCGGCCGCCAAGGCGCTGCTTTTTTGAATGGCCTGCACTTCTTTAACAAAATGGATAATCTGCCCCAACTCGCTGGAGCTGGTCATGGCTTCCATCGCCACGTTCATGGCTTCCTGGGATTGGGCGATGGCTTGTTTGCGGTCGATGCCGCGCTGCAGTTGGATGTGCATTTTTTCCAGCAGCAGGGTTCCGTCGACGGGCTTGGTCAGGTAGTCATCGGCCCCGGCTTCAAACCCTTCCAGACGTTCTTCCGGGCTGTCTTTGGCGGAAACAAAAATGACCGGAGTACTTTTGCTTTTCGCCAGTTTACGAATGGCAATGCAGGTGTGATAGCCGCTGATGCCGGGCATGCTGACATCCAATAAAATCAGATCAGGCTCTTCCTGCTCCAGCAATGCCAGGCACTGCTCGCCGGAATCGGCTTCCATCAGCCGGTATTCATCCTCCAGCAGACTGCGCAGAAGCAGGCGATTGTCGGCGGCATCGTCGACAATAAAGACAAGCGGTTTGGGCGTCATGCACACTCTCCGTCAATATTGGCCAGTTGTTATATAAGTGGTCAATGCGTTCATTAGAGCTACCGATATTCATGTGGCAAGTCAGACAGTCATTGCCTGTACGGTGCGCAGATTAAGAGTTTAGTCATCATTATGGTTATTCTGAGTCTAGTCACTGCGGGGGAGGTATCAATGCCGCGTGGTCTTTTTGCTGTGTCGTCTTATTGCTGTGGCAGGTGATGCGGTTGTGGCAGGTGTGCGGTGGCAGCGTTGGAGAGTCAGCAGTAAAGACGTTGAATACGGAAGGGGGAGGGTGCATCAGCCTGTCAACAGACAGGCTGATGCAAGGGCGCTCTGGCGGGCGTCAGTCAGAGGGCTTTGTTGGCTCTGTCTTTGACCGACAGCGGAATGTCGGCTTCCCATTTTTCATAGAGGTTAAGCAGCTTTTTCTCGCGATACAGCACCGGAATGCGTTCGTTGTATATATCAATCAGCATCTGTGACAGCGGGGTGTTGGCAAAAGCAATGTAAACATCTTTGCCATTGGGCATCTCATTCATAACGTAGCGCGTCATATCCTGACCACTGGCGGATACCGCTTCAGCGATTTCATCCCACTCATCAATCATGTAGTCAATTTTGCCAGCGTCCAGCAGCTCAAGACCCTGTGCGGTGGTACGGTATTGCACCAGTTCAAAGGTCTGATCTTCTTTGGCGATGACATCGTAGTCTTTGATCCAGCCGACTTTTTTGCCCGCCAGGCTGGCCGTACCATCCCAGGGAAGATTGCGGCTGGCTTTGCTTAATACCGACATATATTCAACATCAATGGCGTAGTCGGGGAAGAGCAGCTCCTCTTCGGTATTTTTATTTTCACCGACGATGGCGTTGTAAACGCGGTATTTGGTGACCATTTTCATCGCCCGGTTCCAGGGCACAATGGCTGTTTTTACTTTCACCTGCACCGGTTCGTAGACTGCTTTCAGGACTTCCCAGTAAAGACCACTGCCGTCAGCATTGGTGAAGCCTTCCCATTCGGGAGCAACCACGCTGATCGATTTAATATTGTCACGGGTAAAGACAGAGGTTTGTTCGGCGGCATTGGCCGGGAGCAGAAAGCTGCCAGCAGACAGCAAAAATATAAAGGACTTGAACATGAAAGGGCCTTGGCTTGAGTGATTGTATAATCTTAACACTTGTACAGCCATGTATCGGTTCATGTTGCCTGGAATGACAAAAAAGTCTACGGAATTGCGTAACAGTTCCCATGAATTACAAAAAAACGCAGAAGATCGAAGTGCTTCTGCGTTTGAATTGCTACTGACTTTTTTATATTCAAAGATGCCTTAATTACGGCCGTTCAATGCATCCAGTTTACGCAGCATGATGCCCATTATCTGTTGATACAACAGACTGCCGCTGTGCAGGTCTTCAACGCCGAGGTCGATGCTGGGGTTGTCGTTAACTTCAATAATAACGGCACGGTCGCCGCTTTCTTTCAGGTCGACACCATAAAATCCATCGCCCATGCACTTGGCCGCTTTGAGGGCGGTTTTAATGACTTTTTTCGGTACTTTATCCACCGACATCGCATCGGCATTGCCGGATTTATGCGAGCGCGCGCTGTGGTTGTAAATCTGCCAGTGGCTTTTGGCCATAAAGTAGCGGCAGGCGTAAATGACCTGATTATCCATAATGCCGATACGCCAGTCGTAATCGGTGGGCATAAACTCCTGCAGCAGCAAAATTGCCGAGCGTTGGCTCAGGCGGTCAATGCATTCAATCAACTGCTCGCGGTCCTTGGCTTTTTCTACGCCGATTGAAAACGAGCCGTCCGGCACTTTGACGATAACCGGTAAACCTAATTCGGCAATCAAACCGTCGAGATCGTAGGGGCGGGTGCCCATAATCAACCGGGTTTTGGGCGTATCGACTTCAAAGCGCTGTAAGCGTTCATGCAGATACACTTTGTTGGAACAACGCATAATGTCCGTCGGGCTGTCGATGACCAGCAATCCCTGATTTTCTGCGCTCTGAGCAATCTGATAGGTGTGATGATCCACGCGGGTGGTTTCACGGATAAACAGAGCGTCGTATTCACCAATACGGGATGCATCTTTCCAGGTGATGAAATCGACATTCAGACCTAAGTCTTTACCGGCTTTTTCAAAGGCTTTTAAGGCGCCTTTGTTGGATGGCGGCAATGCTTCTTCCGGGTTGTGCAGAATGGCGAGGTCGTATTTAAAGCGTTTACCGGAACGGCGGTTGCGCCAGATTTTATGGCTGAACGTGTTCAGCGCTTCGGCAAACTGGGTTTGTCCGGCGTCGTCGAGATCATCCAGCGAACAGCAGGTCACCGTACTGATGGTCCACACACCGGGCTGGTGGCGGGTCAGGGTGATATCCAGTACCGGAAAAGCAAAGGTATCAAAAATACGGCGGGCAACACCGGCCAGCTCTGGCTGATCGCTCTGGCCGAAATAAATCCGCATCGCCAGTTGTTGATTGTCGGCATCACGTTTTTTGTAGCGCGTGTCGAGCTGACGGCCGTAGCGCAATGGCAGTGGCTGTCCGGCTTCGAAACTGTTCAGCTCGCGGATGGCGCGTACGGATGGGAATACCTGTCCGCCCCGGGCTTCGGCTAATAAAGAGCCGTAGTAGCCGGTACTCAGATAGCTGTAGTCGCGGCACAGGTTGATGACATAGCCGCGGGTCTCGGCAAAGTCGCGCAGGTATTGCTCAATCGCAATCACCTGATTGGTCGGATAAAACGGACTCCAGTCCGTGAGCTGGTCGACGAGCACGAGCAAAGGTTTCATAACATATTCCGCAGAGCGAGACCGATAAAAATAAAGTGATTGCTGAGCCTTAACGGTGTCACATTGCACGTTGGCAGGATGCTCTGGTTCGTGGGCCTGAAGAGGCAAAAGAAAAAGGGCTGTCCGTGGCCTGGCGCTTGTAATCATCAGCAGGCGGCAAGCACCAGAACAGTGCCAGCCGAAAGGTCATAGTATGCAGTGAACAGCGCTTCTGCCAGTAAAAAAATAGCCGTGGCGCTACTTTTTTTCAGTGGCCGTGAAGACTATGCTCAGCGGCGTTATCAGTTGTGTATTAACCTCCACGGCTGAGCCTCATTTATGTCACTCATAACGGATTTTTATGCACCCTCGTATGGCCGAATTGGCCGATGTTCCGGCGCTCAGTGTGCTTGAGTCACAGGTATTCAGCGGTGACTGTCTGAATGCCCGGCGTTTCCGGCATTTTATCCGCAGTGAACACAGCGAGCTGTGGTGTTTTGGCAATGAGCAGGGCGTGTTGCTGGCGTATGCTCTGGTGCTGTTTCATCGTGGCACATCACTGGCGCGGCTGTATTCGCTGGCGGTGGCTCCGGCCGCGCGCGGACAAGGGCTGGGGTTGCAGTTACTGGGCTGGGTGGAAGAGCGTGCGCTGGCGCGCTATGTGTTATTTATGCGGCTGGAGGTGCGTAAAGATAACCTTAACGCGCTGTCTTTGTATGAACGTAATGGCTACCGCAAGCTGCGCAGTCTTAAGCACTATTATGAAGACGGTGGCGATGGCTGGCGCATGGAGAAGCATCTGCGCGGGGCGATCCCGATTCCGGAGACCATTCCGTTTTACGCGCAGACCACACCGTTCACCTGCGGTCCGTCGGCATTGCTGATGGCCATGCGCAGTCTGGATAAAGGCATTGCTCTGAATCGTCTGCACGAACTCAATTTGTGGCGTGAAGCCACGACCATTTACCTGACCACCGGCCACGGCGGAACGTCACCGCAAGGACTGGCGCTGGCGGCTCACCATCGCGGGTTTGATGTGCGGCTGTGGCTGTCGGATATCCGTGTGGCATTTCTGGACGGTGTGCGCAGCGAACATAAACGTGAAGTGATCCAGCTGGTGGGGGATGATTTTCAGAATCGCTGTGATGTGGCAGGCATCATGACCGACGTAGGCAATAAAAGTGTGGATGATTTACGTCAGGCGCTGGCGGCGGGATATCGCATTCTGTTGTTGATCAGCACCTGGCGGCTGAATCGTAATAAAGCGCCGCATTGGGTGTGGCTGGTGGCCATGGATGACGACTACGCCTATATCAATGATCCGGATGTGGATGCCGACCTGGATCAGGTTGCGACCGACAACCTGTATGTGCCGGTCAGTCTGGAAAACCTGGCGCGTATGATTCAGTACGGCAGCGCGCAGTATGGGGCGGCGGTGTTGTTGTCGGTCAAAAGCTGACGCATTAATGCATTAAGAGGGCTGCGCTAAAAAGGCTGCGTTTACGTTCTGAGGCCGTCGCCCCTATGCTTCAGGACGCTGCGTGTACATAAGGCTCGGTGCGTTCCGGGTCATACAGCTCATCAAATTCGGCGGCGCGCTCTGAGCGCAGCGCTACCCAGCCGGCCACATCTTCGCGCCATTCTTCCATCGGCCGTATCAGCGGTGCGGCCAGCATTTTGGCCTCGGTGCCTCGGGAAGCAAATACCAGAACCTGTTCCACTTTGTATGCCTGTAATGCCATGTCTGTTACTCCGCGATTATCTGACTCTGTGCCGGTAGTGAGTGCTGCGACTAGGTGGCACTTTATACCAGAATAGAGGCGCTCAGCCTATGCCGGACCTGTGCCCAAGATGATCTCCGGTCATCAAAAAACAGCATAAGTGGCGCGAAAAAACGTAACAAAAACAAAGAGTTCTGAGATATGCTGGACGAAAGTCCAGGAAGGGCTGCGCTGAATATTCTCCGCTGACAGCGACTTATTAATCCGCTAACGATGACAACCAAGAGATTCCCTATGCCGAACCTTGTCCGTTTCCGTTCCACTGCACAGATCAGTGCTGCCGCGTTATTGCTGGTGGCTTCGTCCGGTGCATTGGCGATGTCGCAGCCACCGCAGTCGCTGAACAGTGAGATCGTATTGACCAACAGCACGCTGGAGACTCTGCAGGTAAGCCTGCAGGGTACTGCTAATGCTGAACTGCTCAGCGCTGAAGTACCGCCGCTGGCAACCCGTACTCTGGCCCGCCTGACCCGTGATGCCGCGACCGACAGCAGCCTGGTGCTGAATCTGAGTTCCGATGCCGATCAGTTTGTATTGCAGCAAAATACTGCAGGCCTGAACGTCAGCTTTACCGCCAGTGGTAATGGCTGGAATCTGGCTGGTCAGAGTGACGAAAACATTCATCGTCAGGCGGCCAATATTGAAGGCCGCGCCGCTACACTGGCGGTCAAAGGTGAGAGCCTGAGCGACGGCGGTGTTATCCGCTATGTGTTGCAGGAGCAGGATAATAAGCCTGTGGCCGCAGCCCCTGGCGATTTCAGCCTGCTCAGTTATAACATCTGGGCGACCACCATTTTCGGCTCGAAAAAAGTATCCACCCGTCTGACGCAAATGCCGGAAGTGATGGCTGGCTACGATGCGCTGGTGCTGACCGAAGTGTTTGATCTGGCCGAAAGCAACGCGCTGCTCGACGATCTGCGTGCAGAATACCCGTATCAGACCGGCGATATTTTTAAACTCGGTAAGGTGCTCGGTTCCGGCACACGTATTCTGTCGCGCTGGCCAATTGTGTTGGAAGACTCGCACGCTTACAGCGATTGTGACGGTATTCAGTGTGCGGCTACGCGTGGGGTGATTTATGCGAAGTTGAACAAGCAGGGCAAAACGTATCACCTGTTCGCCACCCATACCCAGTCGTCCGATGACGATGCCAACCGCAACGCCCGTCTGGCACAGTTGCAGGAAATGGGGGATTACATCCGCAGCCTGAACCTGCCTGCGGATGAGCCGGTGCTGATGGCCGGTGACTTTAACGTTAATAAAATCGGCCTGCCGCAGGATCGTGATTACCTCGAAGCTGTGCTGAATGCCCGTGAGCCGCAAAATACCGGCCATACGCTGAGTTTCGATTCCAATACCAACCATTGGGCGGAAGCGCCGTATCTGGAATATCTTGATTACACCCTGGTCAGCAATGTTAACCAGCCGGCAGTGAGTGCCACGCAGGAAATTATTGCGCCGCGTTCGCTGCAGGATAACCTCTGGGGTGAATGGGATTTATCGGATCATTATGCCGCCCGTGGTTTGTTCCGCTTTGATGACAGCACCGTGGTACGCGCCTCCTTCCCGTATGCCGGTGAAGTGGTGCATTTGCAAACCGCTGATGGTCATTTTTTGCGTGCAATGAGCGGTGGTGGCAGTTTTGTCTCGGCCGGATCATCACAGCCGGGCACTTGGGAAAGTTTTGTTCCGGCCCTGCTGGCCAATGGCAAGGTGGCTCTGCAGGCGCGTAACGGCGGTTACGTCGGTCTTCATTCTTATCTGTTGGGCACCCTGACCACAGGGCACAGTAAAGACAGTGCAGCAGCGCAGTTTGAACTGGTAAATCTCGGTAATAACCGCGTGGCCCTGAAAGCCGATAACGGCAAATATCTGCGTGCCGATTTTGGCGGTGGTGCCGGTGCCAGCGCTGGTTCCGCCGATATTGGTGCGAATCAGACCTTTGTGCTGATTCGCCCATAAAGCGGAGTTTTAGCAGACATAAAAAAAACGGAGCAGCAGCTCCGTTTTTTATTGCCGTTGTTAAACTACTTCAGCTTTTAAACGGAAGCAGGCTGCGTGCCTGTTGCTCATAAATAATAACCTGAGCTTCTTCTTCCCGGGCGAATTGTGCAACGGCTTGCTGGAATTCCGGCTGCATTAACTGGTGATAACTGAAGGTGCTGACCGGAGTAAAGCCACGGCTGATTTTATGTTCTCCCTGGGTTCCCGGATCAAAACGTTGCAGGTTATGCTTTATGCAAAATTCAATGCCCTGATAATAACAGGCTTCAAAATGCAGACCGTCGATGTCTTGCTGGCTGCCCCAGTAGCGACCGTAGAGCGTGGTGTCATCAAAAAAATACAGGGCAGAGGCCAGAGGCTGGCCATCTTTTTCAGCCTGTACCAGTAACATCTGTGCGGATAAATGCTGACGGCAACATTGAAAAAAGGCTTCGTTTAAATAGCCCTGAGAGCGTCGGCGCCAATAGGTCAATTGGTAACATTGGTAGAAAAAATGCAAGTCGGCAGTACTGATCTCGTCGGCGGTTTTTTGCACGATATTAATGCCCGCTTCCTGCAGTCGCTGACGTTCTTTGCGCACATTTTTGCGTTTGCGGCTGGCAAAAGACTGCAGGTAATCATCAAAACTTATATAGCCCTGATTAAACCAGTGAAATTGACAGCCACGGCGACGCACGGTGGCTAATGGATTGTCTGGCCGCGGCTGTGCGCTCAGCGTGTCGAGTAATGGCCGGGCTGTATTGTCGATAAAATTCAGATGCCAGCCGGATAAATGTTGCTCTGCGCATAATGTGTGTACGGCATGAATCGCATCCTGCCAATATTGTTGCCGCCGGGCATCTGAGGTTGCGTTATGCAGCAGGCGTGGGCCGCTGGCAGGCGTGAAGGGTACCGCCCACAACAGCTTGGGATAATATTCCAGGCCATAACGCTGATAGGCCTCAGCCCAGCTCCAGTCAAAAACATATTCGCCATAACTGTGGTCTTTGCGGAAGCAGGGAATAATCAGTTCTGCTTCGCCCTGCGCGTTGTGCCGAACCAGATAATGAGCCAGCCAACCGCTGGCGTGCGTAGCGGTACCGGTGCCAATGCAGCCACTGTCTTCCAGCGCCGCAAGAAACTGATAATTCAGAAACGGGTACGTTCCGCCGCTGTTCAGCTGCAGTGCCTGCCATTGTGCTTCAGGAATATCGCGGATGGTGGTGATCAGGCGGAAATCCGTCATTAAGAGCGATCCGTAGTGTCTGTTGGCTGTATATCCGTGTCTGGCACAGAATATTTGTCGGCTTATGGGGGAAAGCAGTGACCTTATGCAGGCTCAGGCCTATTATAATGGCTGGAATAACTGCTACGGAGGGAATTATGTTCCGTCTTGATGAACGACTGCAATCGGATACCACCCTGATTGGCCGCCTGCCACTGAGCCAGGTATTGCTTATGAATGACAGCCGTTATCCCTGGGTCATTCTGGTTCCGGCCCGTAACGATGTTTTTGAAATTTATCACCTGTCGGAAGAAGACCGTATTCAACTGGCAAAAGAATCCAGCTGGGTGTTGGAAAAACTGGCCGATCATTTTTCCGCCAAGTCGATGAACGTTGCCGCATTGGGGAATGTCGTGGCGCAGCTGCATGTGCATCATGTTGCCCGTTTCAGCAATGATCCTGCCTGGCCGGGGCCGGTATGGGGGCACAGCCCGGCCGTACCTTACAGTGCGGCAGCACTGGAGGAACGCGTGCATGAACTGAAAAGTTTATTTGCCAGTCATTTTGTTGAAGATCTGCACGCTGAGGACGACGAAGAAAACAACGTCTATTGGTAATGTCTGAGCCGGAGAAAATATATGATTGTGTTGCGCCGCTTTATGAATAACCCGCTCAGAAATTTTAATTATCTGATCGCTTGTGAAGAAACCCGTCAGGCCATCGCCCTTGATCCGCTGGATGGAGAAGGCATGGTACAGCTGGCTGCGGAGCACGGGCTGGATATTAAACTGATCGTGAATACCCATGAGCATCATGATCATATTGACGGCAATCCGGCTGTACAGGCGGCCACCGGTGCGCCGATCTGGGCACATAAAAATGCGCTGGGAAAAATCCCCAATCAGGCTCATGGCCTGAGTGCGGGCGACGTTATTGAACTGGGTACTTTGCGTCTGAATGTATTGTTTACACCGGGTCATACACCGGTGCATTTATGCCTGCTGGCACCCGTATCAGAGCGCGATAATGTGCCGGTTTTATTTTCCGGCGATACCCTGTTTAACGCCTGTGCCGGTAATTGCTACAACGGCGGTAATGTCGACACGATGTACGATACCTTTGTTGCTCAATTACTGCCGTTGCCGGATGAAACCTTGCTCTATCCGGGTCACGATTATATGAAGAATAACCTGGCGTTTGCCCTCGACCGGGAACCGGGCAATGCCATGGCGGGCTATTGGGCTGATCAGGTTTCCGCCTTTGCTCCGGATGATATGCCGGTGATGACGCTGGGGCAGGAGCGTGAATACAATCCGTTTTTTCGACTGCATGAACCGCTTATTCGTACGCGTTTAAAAGAGCAGTTTCCGCAGCTGGGTGACGGTGACCGTGATGTATTCCGGGCATTGCGCAGTCTGCGCGATCAATGGTGATCGTGCTCAATGGTGATCGCGCTCAGTGCGATCGCCATCCTGACGAATGTCAGTTATGAGTTGGCGGATTTTTTCGGCAATTCCTTCACCCCAGCGCACATAGCCTTCAGCGTTGGGGTGATAACCATCTTCCGCCATCCATTGAGCCTGCAGCGGCAGTGCTATTGGTACATGGTGCCAGCCGTTTTTCTTGCATAACCCCTGTATGTGTTTGTCCAGTTGCCAGGCCCGCAGTCCGAGAAAACGATTCAGCGGAGTGGGCAGGGCGGGGAAATTCTGCATGGGGGGAATCTGCGTAAAAACCACCGGCGTATTGCGTGGCAGGTGCGAGGATTCATAACGGATAATCTGCTGCAGTTGCTGACGCCATTGTTGTGACGACGTCAGGCCAGTGGTGTCATTGACGCCGAGCGTTATTAATAACACCGCGTGTTGGTTGGATGGCGGAGTCTGTTGTTGCTGATGGTTTTTGCTCATCTCAGCCAGGTCGGCGGCACGGATACCGCTTTGTGCCAGTGCCTGCCAGTGTACGCCCTGATGCTCGTTAGCCAGCGCCCGGGCAATACAGGCCGTCAGGCCATTGTTGATGCTGCGGATACCGACGCCGGCAACGGTACTTTCTCCCAGATGACGCAGCAACAGGCTGTGCTGCGGTTGCTGCAGTTTGGGTTCTTCACCATGACGCAGCCCTGTGGCCTCGGGCAGACGCAGAGTGTCGCGTTTTACGGTTTTTGCCTGCCGTATAATCAACGGCAGCAGAGGCAGTAAGGGCAGGTAAAGGGCGTAGCTCAGCAGCAGTATTATGCGCGATTTCATTCATCAGTTTCCCAGAGGGCATGGATGCGTTGTTGCAGAGCGGGGACGGCGTCCTGTTCAAACCAGGGATGTTTTTTCAGCCACAATTGATTGCGTGGAGAGGGATGTGGCAGGGCAAAAACATCGTGGGGAAAATCCCGCCAGTGCGCAACGCGTTCGCTCAGGTTGCGATAATCATCGTTTAAATAGTAGTTCTGTGCATATTGCCCGATTAACAGCGTCAGGCGGATATTGGGCATGGCTGCCAGTAATTGTGCATGCCAATGCGGTGCACACTCCGGGCGCGGTGGTAAGTCTCCGTTTTTACCTTTTCCCGGGTAGCAGAATCCCATGGGCATAATGGCAACTTTACTCTCGTCATAAAACACATCATTGCTAACCCCCAGCCATTGCCGCAGTCGCTGGCCACTGGCATCGTCCCAGGGAATGCCGCTGGCATGGACTTTGGTTCCTGGTGCCTGACCAATAATCAGCAGGCGTGCCGTCGCTGATGCGCGCACAACAGGGCGAGGCCCAAGCGGCAGGTGATGGGTGCAGAGGTCGCAGTGGCGAATGTCGGTCAGGAGAGGAATCAGGTCTGGCATGCTCAGCCGTTGTTGGCGGATTTAATGTATGTTGCCGCTTTGCGCATTGACTAGCAAAAGAGCAAAAACAGCAGGGCAAAAAAAAGCGACCGATAAATATCGGTCGCTTAATAACGTGCCGGTTGTCGGCAGCGTATCAGCCATTACCGCAAAGGCAATGGATTACATTGCCATGTCTTTCAGTTTTTTCAGTGGCAGTACTTTAACTTTGGTGCTGGCTGGCTTGGCTGCAACATCCATAGTTTCACCCGGACGGAATGGGTTAGGTACGTTTTTGCGTGCTTTTTGTGCAGGCTTTTTGATGGTCTTGATTTTCAGCAGGCCTGGCAGGATGAACTCGCCAACCGCGCGCTTTTTAACGTGACGCTCGATCAGTACCGTCAGTTCTTCCAGTACGGCGTTAACATCTTTACGGGCCAGACCGGTGGTTTCTGCAAGTTCATTCAACAGCTGGGTTTTGCTGAATTTTTCGGCAATGGCTGTGGTCTTGCGTGCTGCAGGTGCAGCGGCTTTTGCAGCGGGTGCTTTAGCTGCAGCGGCTTTAACAGCCGGTTTTTTAGCAACGGCTTTTTTCGCCGCTGGCGCTTTGGCTACGGCTTTCTTAGCTGGGGCCTTAGCTACGGCTTTTTTTGCTGCGGGTGCTTTGGCAGGGGCTTTAGCAGCGGCTTTTTTTGCAGGCGCTTTTGCCGCCGGAGATTTTCTTGCAGCCATGGTCTGATCCTTTTGGTGTTGTTGTTCCGGGTTCGGGCTTCTCCGTTGCAGGTTGACGCTGAACTGCTGCGTATTATCGGAGAGGCATGAGAATTCTTATGCAAAAAAAAGGGTGAAGCAAGCACTTCACCCCTGTTTTTTCGGGGTTTTTCGTCACAAAACGTGATTTGCGACTATCTGATGCGGGTTTTCAGCGGAATTGGACCGTTTTTTATGCCAGCTTCTTCAGCACCCAGCCGAAAATGCCGCTGTAGCGAACCGGAAACCAGCGTTGAATACGGTCCATTAAACGTGCATCGGCACCGATTAAAATACGGCGTTTTTGTTGTTTTACGCCGCTGATAATGACATCCGCAGCCTGGGCCGGCGTGGTGCGTGCCATCTTCTCGAATTCCGTAATCTGAGTAGCGTGATCTTTTTCGCCCGCCAGTGACGTTTTCATTCGGCCGTTACGGACGATATTGGTCTTAATACCACCCGGATGGACAGTGGTTACAAAGACTCCGGTTCCGGCCAGTTCCTGACGCAGCGATTCGGTAAAACCACGCACGGCAAATTTGGTGGCGTTGTAAGCGGCCTGGGTGGGCAGTGCAATAATGCCAAAAATACTGGAAATATTAATAATGGCGGCTTCGGGGCGGCTCTGCAGGTGTGGCAGAAACGCTTTGGTGCCATAGACCACGCCCCAGAAGTTGATGTTCACGATCCACTCCATATCTTCGTAACTCATATTGGCTACGGTTTCTGACAGCGCTACTCCGGCGTTGTTGATGATGGCGTCGGCCTGGCCATGGTCTGCGATGACTTGTGTTGCGTAGGCTTCGAACGCTTCGCGGTCGGCAACATTCAGTGTGTTCAGGGTGACCTTACCACTGCCGCTCAGCAGGGCACGGGTTTCTTCGAGGCCTTTCATATTAACGTCGGACAGTGCCAGGTGGGCACCTTCACGGCTCAGCTGCTGGGCCAGTGCCCGGCCGATACCGGAGGCGGCGCCGGTGATAACAACAACTTTATTGGCAAATGATTGCATGCTGCTTGCTCTCTGAATTTTTATCGTTATGAGATGCGCAGGTTACCTGAGTAGTGGCCGTGCTCAAGGTGGATTTGTGACGATCCGCGTGGTTTTTGGCCGCCGTATGCCGTGGCTTTCGCCGGGCTTATGCGGTGCGGTGCAGTAATCCCTGTCCTGAGGTATCGGATTGCCGCCAAAATCCGTTATACTGCCCGCCTTTTATTTCCGGCCCGCCTTCTATTTCCGGCCCGTCGGCAACTTCATTGACGATTCAGATGCAGGACCAAGCGATGCGCACACATTATTGTGGTGATATCAACGAAACCTTGATCGACCAAACCGTAACCTTCTGTGGCTGGGTGCATCGTCGCCGTGACCACGGGGGCGTTATTTTCCTCGACATCCGTGACCGCGAAGGTCTGGTGCAGGTGGTGTTTGACCCTGACACTGTGGATGCTTTCAATATCGCTGACAGCGTGCGTTCTGAGTTTGTGGTGCAGATCACTGGCCGTGTGCGTGGTCGTCCGGAAGGCACCACCAATGCCAATATGAAAACCGGTCTGATTGAAGTTCTGGGTAAAGAAATCACCATCCTGAACAAGGCGGCAACACCGCCGTTCCCGCTTGATGGTTACAGCGATGTGGGTGAAGAGATTCGTCTGAAATATCGCTTTATGGATATGCGTCGTCCGGAAATGCAGGACAAGCTGCGCTTCCGTTCAAAAGTGACTTCCCATGCCCGCCGTTATCTGGAAGAGCAGGGTTTCCTCGATATTGAAACCCCGATCCTGACCCGTGCCACACCGGAAGGTGCGCGTGATTATCTGGTGCCAAGCCGTACTCACGAAGGTTCTTTCTTCGCGTTGCCACAGTCTCCACAGCTGTTTAAGCAGCTGCTGATGGTTGCCGGTTTTGACCGTTACTACCAGATTGCCAAATGTTTCCGTGACGAAGACCTGCGTGCTGACCGCCAGCCGGAATTTACCCAGATCGACGTTGAAGCTTCGTTTATTAACGAAGACGACATCATGGGCATTGCCCAGGGCATGATCAAAGAAATCTTCCAGAAAGAACTGAATGTCGATCTGGGCGATTTCCCGCGTATGCCATATTCCGAAGCGATGAACCGTTACGGTTCTGACAAGCCGGATATGCGTATTCCGATGGAAATCGTTGACGTTGCTGAATTCCTGCAGGATATCGAATTCAAAGTCTTTGCTGCTCCGGCGAAAGATCCGAAAGGCCGTGTTGCTGCATTGAAAGTACCGGGTGGTGCCGAGCTTTCCCGTAAGCAAATTGACGAATACACCAAGTACGTTGGTATTTACGGTGCCAAAGGTCTGGCCTGGATTAAGGTCAACGAAATCGAAAAAGGTGTTGAAGGTCTGCAGTCTCCGATCATCAAGTTCATCGGCGACGATAACACCATGAAGATCATGACCAAGCTGGACGCGAAGAACGGCGATATTGTTTTCTTCGGTGCAGATAAAGCCAAGATCGTGAACGAAGCGCTGGGTGCTCTGCGCTGCAAAGTGGCCGCCGACCTGAATATGTACACCTCGGAGTGGGCAGCATTGTGGGTGGTCGATTTCCCGATGTTCGAAGAGAACGATGATGGTTCTGTGACGGCACTGCACCATCCGTTCACCGCGCCAAGCTGTTCTCCGGAAGAGCTGGAAAAAGACCCGCTGAACGCGCTGTCCCGTGCTTACGATATGGTACTGAACGGCTGTGAGCTGGGCGGTGGTTCTATCCGTATTCACGATCAGGGTATGCAGCAGGGCGTATTCCGCGCGCTGGGTATTTCTGAAGAAGAGCAGCGTGAGAAGTTTGGCTTCCTGTTGGATGCACTGAAATTCGGCGCACCGCCACACGGTGGTCTGGCGTTCGGTCTGGATCGTCTGATCATGCTGATGACGGGCTCGACTTCTATCCGTGAAGTGATTGCATTCCCGAAAACCCAGTCAGCCGCTTGTGTGATGACTCAGGCTCCGGGTGCGGTCAGCAATGTTCAGTTGCGTGATCTGCACATCAAACTGCGTGAGAAACCAAAAGCCGCTGAGTAATCAGCGCTTAATGGGTTTATGTCAGAGGCTTTTGAGTGTCTGGCAGCATAAAAAACGGGAGCTTCGGCTCCCGTTTTTTATTGGTTGAAAATGGCTTTCAGTGTTCGGCTTTCATGGTTCGGCTTTCATGGTTTTCAGCAGGGCATCTTTTTCTTCCCACATGCGGGTGACCCACTGCTGTATTTCCAGACGTAATTCGCCATCGTTCTGATAGTCACCCTGGCTGAAGCGGGGTGGAATCGGCAGTTCCTCAATCTGAATAACTGCGTGGTTAAAACGGCCGCACATCATATCCCAGAAGGTCGGAATGCCTTGTGGGTAGTGAATGGTGATATTGGTCAGGGCGCTGAATTTATCGCCCAATGCCTGAATGGCAAATGCCAGTCCGCCGGCCTTGGGTTTTAGCAGATGTTTAAACGGCGATTGCTGGTCGCGGTGTTTTTCGGTGGTGAAGCGCGTACCTTCAAGAAAATTCATCACACTGGTGGGTGTTTGTGAGAACTTTTCACAGGCTTTCTGCGTTTCTTTTAAATCGTCACCAGCTTTTTCCGGATGTTTGGCCAGAAATTGTTTGGAGTAACGGCGCATAAACGGAAAATCCAATGCCCACCAGGCCTGGCCAACAATGGGCAGGTAGGCCAATTCTTTTTTAATAAAAAATTTCAGCAGCGGGACTTTGCCGTGGTAAATCTGATACAGCACAAAAATATCCACCCAACTTTGATGGTTGGCGCTGAGCAGATACCAGTCTTTTTTTCCCTGGCGTGACAGGCCGCGGATATCCCATTGCACACGGTGAACATGGTTGAGCCACCACAAAATACCGGCCAGCCACACGCTGGCTATCGTGGTGATGACCGGGTTGGCCAGCTGCTGTGCCTGACGTGCTGGCAAAATGATGCGCAGCAGAATAAAAGCATAGAGAAATACGCCAAGAAAAACCGTATGTACCAGCAAGGCCATCGAGCTGATGATACCTGCGCAGGTTGATATAAACGAAGGGCTGTAACCGGAGGGCGGTGTTGCTTGGCTCACGTTGGTGTCCGTGTTCAGGTGGGCTGTTAAGGGTGAAGGATAATGTTAGATAAAGACTGCGGCAGCGGCAATCCTCTGTTTGGTACAGGACAATGTGTTGCGTGATGCTGGCTGATCTTTATGTATTGGATTGTGTTGATGTTCAGGTTTTATTGGCAGCCGGGATCGTTGTCTTCGATGACGCGGCCAGGAGTGTTTTCTATAAAAATATGTTGCTGCCCATGGCTGTCGGGAAAGTACGCCAGGTTAATGACCACCTGCTCGTAAAGCCAGTATAGCGCATCACTTTCTTCGACCCGGTAGCGTTGTTGGTAGCGGTATTGCAGCCAGCCATCGTGCAGTTGCCACTGGTCAAATTCACCGCTGCTGTGGCGCAGGCAGACGGCACCATCCTGCTGTTGATAGAACAGCACGCGATCCAGTTGCCAGCCCAGTCCTCCGACTTTTTTCAGGCGAAAACGTCCGTCGGGGTAGAGCGCTGACGGGCGGTCATCACCGTGAATATCAAGCCGTAATTGTTGGCCGTTACCCAGAGGAATGTGTGGCAGTTGTTGTATTGGCCTGATCGCCGTGCGGTCAGGATGGCCGTGCCGCAGAGATGCATAGGGTTCGCCGCGTTGCGATTTTTCCCACTGCTGGCAGTGAATCTGAACCAGATATGCACCCATAGATAATTTCCGCTGACCCGAACGTTGTGGAGGTAACAGAGCGCATGTTAGCAGAAAGTATGGGAAAGATAGCAAGCCGGGCTTTGATATGAGCGGTTTTTATGCGCATAAAAAAACCCGGCGATTGCCGGGTTTTTGATCTGCACAGAAAACCGATTACTTGTCAGAAGCAATCACAGCCGTTGCTGCTTTTCTGGTGTACTCGTCCATCTTGTCGAAGTTCAGGTACTTGTAGATTTCAGCCGACATGCTGTCCAGCTTGTTGGCGTATTCCATGTACTCTGCGGTGGTTGGCAGTTTACCCAGAATAGCACCAACCGATGCCAGTTCCGCAGAAGTCAGGTACACGTTGGCACCATCACCCAGGCGGTTCGGGAAGTTACGGGTAGAGGTAGACAGTACGGTGGAGTTTGGTGCCACACGTGCCTGGTTACCCATACACAGAGAACAGCCCGGCATTTCGGTGCGTACACCGGAAGTGCCGTAGATGTTGAAGTAACCTTCTTCCATCAGCTGAGCTTCGTCCATTTTGGTGGGCGGAGACATCCAGAAGCGGGTGCTCAGACCACCTTTATGGCTGGCCAGTAACTTACCCGCGGCACGGAAGTGACCGATGTTCGTCATACAGGAACCAACGAACACTTCGTCTACTTTAACGCCGGCAACTTCAGACAGGGTTTTGGCATCGTCCGGGTCGTTCGGGCAGCACACGATTGGCTCTTTGATGTCGGCCAGATCGATTTCGATTACGTGGGCGTATTCAGCGTCTTTGTCAGCACGCATCAGACTTGGGTTGGCCAGCCATGCTTCCATTGCCTGTGCGCGACGCTCCAGAGTGCGTGGGTCGCCATAGCCTTCAGAGATCATCCAGCGCAGCATCACGATGTTGGAACGCAGGTATTCAGCTACCGATTCTTCCGACAGGTTGATGGTACAACCGGCGGCAGAACGCTCAGCAGAGGCGTCAGACAGTTCGAACGCCTGTTCAACCGTCAGGTTTTCCAGACCTTCGATTTCCAGAATACGGCCGGAGAATTCGTTGATTTTACCTTTCTTCTCAACGGTCAGGATGCCTTGTTTGATACCGTACAGCGGAATGGCGTGAACCAGATCGCGCAGGGTTATACCCGGCTGCATCTGGCCTTTGAAGCGCACCAGCACAGATTCCGGCATATCCAGTGGCATAACACCGGTCGCTGCGGCGAAGGCCACCAGACCAGAACCCGCCGGGAAGGAAATACCCATAGGGAAACGGGTGTGGGAATCACCACCGGTACCGACCGTGTCAGGCAGCAGCATGCGGTTCAGCCAGGAGTGGATGATACCGTCCCCCGGACGCAGTGCCACACCGCCACGGGTCTGAATAAAGTCAGGCATGGTGTGCTGCATTTCAACGTCAATCGGTTTCGGATACGCCGCCGTGTGACAGAACGACTGCATCACCAGATCCGCCTGGAAGCCCAGACACGCCAGATCTTTCAGTTCGTCACGGGTCATAGGCCCCGTAGTGTCCTGAGAGCCTACAGTCGTCATTTTAGGTTCGCAGTAAGTGCCCGGACGTACGCCCTGGCCTTCTTCCAGACCGCAAGCCTTACCCACCATTTTCTGCGCCAGAGTGAAGCCTTTGCTGCCGGCTTCAGGGTCAACCGGCAGACGGAAAGTGTCGGTTGCGCCCAGGTTCAGGGCAGCGCGGGCCTTAGTGGTCAGGCCACGGCCGATGATCAGCGGGATACGGCCGCCAGCCTGAACTTCATCCAGGATGACATCGGATTTAAATTCGAATTCGGAGATAACGTCACCGGCTTCGTTCAGGATTTTGCCTTCGTATGGACGAATATCGATCACGTCACCCATGTTCATCTTGTCGACAGGGGCTTCGAATACCAGAGCGCCGGCATCTTCCATGGTATTAAAGAAGATAGGCGCCACTTTAGAACCGATACAGACACCGCCGCCGCGCTTGTTCGGTACGCCCGGAATGTCGTCACCAAAGAACCACAGCACCGAGTTGGTGGCCGACTTACGGGAAGAGCCGGTACCGACAACGTCACCCACAAAGGCAACCGGCAGGCCTTTGGCACTGATTTCTGCAATCTGCTTCATTGGGCCGGTTACGCCGTGCTCTTCCGGAGTCAGACCGTCACGGGTCATCTTATAAGCAGCGCGTGCGTGCAGTGGGATATCAGGACGTGACCAGGCATCCGGAGCCGGAGACAGGTCATCGGTATTGGTTTCGCCGGTGACTTTGAACACGGTCATCTTGATGGATTCAGCAACCTTGTTGCGCTTGGTGAACCATTCAGCGTTGGCCCAGGATTCCATCAGTTCTTTGGCAACGGCATTGCCGGCGTTCATTTTGTCCTGTACGTCGTTGAACGCATCAAACATCAGCAGGGTGTGCTTCAGTTCTTTAGCGGCCAGCGGAGCCAGTTGAGCGTTGTCCAGCAGCTCAACCAGCGTGGCGATGTTGTAGCCACCCTGCATCATACCCAGCAGCTGAATCGCCTTTTCTTTGGATACCAGCGGAGAAGTCGCTTCATCTTTGATGATGGCCGTCAGGAAGGCGGCTTTTACGTAGGCGGCTTCGTCAACACCTGGTGGGATGCGGTTTTCCAGCAGATCAACCAGAACGGTTTCTTCGCCAGCCGGTGGGTTTTTCAGCAGCTCAACCAGAGCAGCAGTCTGCTCAGCGTTCAGTGGCTTGGGCGGAATATTCAATTCAGCACGTTCAGCGACGTGTGCGCGATAAGCTTCTAACACAGCGGTATCCTCATCGTTAACAATCAGACTCTTTACTATCCGTTCATTTATCGGGGGGAATGATAGCTCCTTGCTCTGATTCTAACAGTACTGCCGGGTTCAATGCCCAGAGACAAACGTCGACTATGTGTAGTGCAATGGAGGCAGAAAGCGGTCTGCAGCGCCTTGAGAATGGCCGCTCCTCACCGGCCACAGAAGCGGCCTTGCCTGCAACGAACTTGTTGGAATTCACAGCTCGTAGGAGCGGGCCATGCCTGCGAATAAGGTTATTGGCATCCACCGTTGGTAGGAGCAGGCCATGCCCGCGATGCTGCGACCCCTTGATATGAGTCTGAATCCAGTACTTTATGCCTAGACCGAAAAAATGAGATTTCTGTTATTAATAACGGTAGGCAGTCTGCGCAAAGTCCCGGAGTGACAGGTTTACCAGGCGAGAGCTTTACAGGCGCAGAAAAACTGAATTAACCAGCGTGCGCGTTTTTCTGGGGTGTTTTTAAGGATCATGTGGTATTTACGAGTAAGATCAACTGGTTGAGAAAGAAGCTTCGGAAAAGTTTGCCGGAGTTAATGTGCGTGTACACTAATAAGACTGTTACATTTCAAAATAGATCGAGTATGGAACGAGCAGAGATAATAGATCCAGGGTTTTCAACCGCAGATGCGGACTTCCCCGACATCTATATAGATGAGGGAGACTTAATCCTTAAATTTAAGGATTGGCAGGAAAATCAGCGCGAAGTGTTCTTTTCAGATACCGTTGCATTTAAATGGCAAATGATCGAAACATTCATTGAAGGCGAAGAGTACGATAGAAGCCATATAATTATCGAGTCAGCATGGTTGTCAGAGCATATAAAGCAAGGTGAAATCGGGGCTCGAGAAGAGTATAAGCACTACAAATTCAATTTTAATGGTAATGGGCAACTTGAGGTAATCAGTAATGGCTTCACTGTCAAAATGTAACAAGTCAAAGTGCGGGGATTTGGTAAAGCCGTCACTTTTTTGTTCCAAGAAGGCCGCCAACTTCAACAGGCCGGTGTTTGAGGCGTCAGGATCAGATATTTAGAATGATAAATAAATTTAGAATATGTGGCTTCATTACGATTTTGCTGCTATCGGTTACTGTTTATGCCGAACCAGATAGTATGAAGTTGCATCAGGCATCTGGATCTAACAATATTTCTGAAATAAGAAAATTATTAGATTCTGGAGTTGACATCAACTCTGAAATTAATAGCGGCGTCACACCTCTAATGACTGCGGCAGTAAATGGTGCAACTAAGTCCATTTACTATCTTGTAGATCATGGTGCAAAAATAAATTCTCAAACAGGTTCAGGTTGGACTGCACTCTTGTATGCAGTGGAGAATGGAGAGCTCGAATCATCAAAAATTCTAATAGCTTCCGGCGCAAATGTTAACTCTACTTTAACAGGTGGCGAAAGTGCGCTTGTACAGGCTTGCTTTCGTAAGCACGAAGATATTGCATATGAGCTTGTTAGTAAAGGAATTGATATCAATTTGAAATCCAAAGTTGGACTAACTGGTTTAATAGTGTGCGCTGATGCGGGCTATACTGAGGTTGTTAAAAAAATTCTTTTGGAAAAACCAAATATAGACTCGACAACTATTCACGGTGAAACTGCCCTGATAAGGGCTGCAATTCGTGGCAATGCAGCCGTAGTGAAAATATTAATAGAATATGGTGCTACTATTAATATTAAGGATTTAACTGGAAGAGATGCTTTATCTTGGGCGATTGAAAATAAGAATCTAGATATAGAATTACTATTAAAAAATCCTAACGAGTCGTTGCCGCGCCGCTCTGATCTTCCCCCGCTTTAACTGACACCAAAGTCAAACTGACGAGGTGTGATGATCTTGCCGAAATAAAACGGACATATACAGGTAGCCACCCAAAAACATGAACCCCAAAAAACCGGCTCCTCTTACAAGGGCCGGTTTTTTAGCTTTTCAGTCAGAAGTTCTGGTCGAGCCAGTCTGTCTGATCAGGCGAGTCGAACCGTTTCAGCGGTTGTTAGCTGTTAGCCGCGATAATATCGCGCAATACCATTGGCAGAATGCCTTTGTGGCGAATCTGCTCCAGCTCGGATGAGGTGTCAACACGAGACAGCAATGTATGCTGCTCAGATGATCCGTCTTTACGCTTAATCGTCAGCGTCACAGAGCCGCGTGGCGTCAGACTATCAATACCTGCCAGATTAAAGGTTTCAGAGCCATCTAAGTTCAGAGAGCCCAGCGTCTCGCCTTCTGGTAATTGCAGTGGCAATACGCCCATGCCCACTAAGTTGGACTTGTGAATACGCTCAAAGCTCTCGGCAATAATGGCTTTTACACCCAACAGCGCCGGGCCTTTGGCCGCCCAGTCGCGCGATGAACCCGTACCATACAGCTTGCCGCCGAATACGACGGTTGGTGTGCCTTCCTGCTGGTAGCGTGATGCAGCATCGTAGATCGACATCTTGTTCGCTGCGCCATTGGCATCGTAGTAATTCGTCACCGCACCCGTGGTGCCCGGCAGCATCAGGTTGCGGGCTTTTACGTTGCCGAAAATACTGCGCAGCATCACATGGTGGTTACCACGACGCGCACCCAGTGAGGTCAGGTCGTTGGCATCCACGCCGATCGACATCAGGTACTGTCCCGGTGCGGAATCCGGGCGGATACGGCTTACCGGCGAGATATGGTCGGTGGTGGTGTTGTCATCACACATCACCAGCATGCGCGCGTTGCTGATGTTGTTCAGGGAATCCTCTGGTGTTTCCAGTGAGAAACCGTCAAAGAAGGAGATTTCCTGAATGTAGCTCGACTTCTCATCCCACCGATACACAGGGCCAGTGGGTGATTCCAGCTTCTGCCAGCTTTCCGGGCCAGCGAGTGAGTTCTCGTAGGTTGCGCGGAAGGCTTTCGGGTCCATGCACTCGTGCATGGTCTGCGTAATTTCCGCATTGCTTGGCCAGATGTCTTTCAGGAACACATCATTGCCCTGAGCGTCTTTGCCCAGCGGCTCTTTGCTGACATCAATATTCACATTGCCGGCGATGGCCATAGCAACAACCAGCGGTGGCGACATCAGGAAGTTGGTATCGACATCCGGGTGCACACGGCCTTCGAAGTTACGGTTACCCGACAACACGGATGACACAATAATGTCGTGGTCACGCAACGCGGCTTCAATGCTTGGCGCCAGCGGGCCAGAGTTACCAACGCACGTCGTACAGCCGTAGCCTGCGGTATTAAAACCGAGGGCATCGAGGTGTTCCTGTAATCCGGCTTTGGTTAAGAAGTCGGTTGCCACAGGTGATCCGGGTGCCATCGAGGTTTTTACGCCGTCGGGCACTTTCATGCCCAGTTGGTTGGCTTTTTTCGCCAGTAAACCAGCCGCAATCAGCAGACCCGGGTTAGAGGTGTTGGTGCAGGCAGTAATCGCGGCAATTACGATGTCGCCGTCTTTCAGTGTGCGCTCAGGCAGTGACTGGAAAATACCGGCTTCGTCGGCTTTAACCGGCGTGACTTTCACTTCTTCCGGCGTGCGCGCGCCTGTGGTTGCGGCTTGCTGGAATACTTTTCCGATATCGCCCAGCGGCAGTCGGTCCTGCGGTCTTTTCGGCCCGGCAACGGATGGTTCAACGGTGGATAAATCGAGGTGCAGCAGGTCGGTGTAGCGCGGCAGTTTCTGGCCCGCTTTCCACGCCATGTTCTGCGCCTGGTAATACGCCAGTGGCAGATCGCCATCGCGGCCGGTCGCTTTCATATAGTCGGCGGCGATCTCATCAAACGGGAAGAAGCCCATGGTCGCGCCGTATTCCGGCGACATATTGGCGATGGTCGCGCGGTCTGGCAGTGACAGATTAGCGCTGCCTTCACCCACGTATTCCACGAATTTACCGACCACACCGCGCGGGTATTTACGCAGCATTTCGGTGATGGTTAATACCAGGTCGGTGGCGGTAACGCCTTCGCGCAGGGCGCCGGTCAGCTCAACACCAATTACCTCAGGTGCCAGCATTTCCATCGGCTGGCCCAGCATAGACGCGCCGGCTTCAATACCGCCCACACCCCAGCCAACAATACCCAGCGCGTTGGCCATTGGCGTGTGGCTGTCCATACCGATCAGGGTATCGGGGATCATCAGCTTATCTTGTTCAGAAGAGCCCTGCATCAGGTACCCCTGAGCCAGATACTCCAGGTTCACCTGATGCACGATGCCGGTTTGTGGCGGAATAATGCGGATGGTGTTAAACGCCTGCGCACCCCATTTAAGGAAGGCATAACGCTCTTTGTTACGGGCAGCCTCCAGCTCGCTGTTAATGCGCAGCGACGCCGGGCTGCCGGTGTTGTCCATGGTCACTGTGTGGTCGATCACCAGATCGGCACGCACCAGCGGCTCAATGATGGCCGGGTTCAGGCCCATGCGCTGTACCGCCGAACGCATCGCGGCGAAATCGACGATGGCGGGCGTACCACTCAGATCGTGCATGATCACACGACCGGCAGTAAACGGAATTTCTACCGGCTCTTTACCCTGATGCGCTGGCCAGTTACCCAGCGCTTGCAGTTGCTCAACCGTGATGCCGTTTTTGCCGACATTACGCGCAATACCTTCAAGGATAGGGCGCAGAGAAAAGGGCAGATCATCCAGATTGATGCCGAAGCGTTCTGCGGTGTCTGGCAGGCTGTGAAAACGATGAGACGTGCCTGGCAGAGTCTTAATCGAGCTTGAAGGGTCGAAATTGGTAGGTGATGTCATGCTGGATTCCTGGCAGGTTGTTGAGTGCAGGGGGGAGAAGTCTGAATTGTCAGCAATTTTAACGGCATGAGGGGCTAAAGCAAGGTTTTTGACTGCCGCTTTAGTCGGATTGTATACAATCTTGGCGTTGACAGTGCATCAAAGGCCGTAGGAGCGGGCCATGCCCGCGATGATGCAAGCCCTTGTTGTGAACGCCAGCCGGAGAATGAAGCCGCAACAAAAACCTCAGGCACGAAACTGGCCGGTAAGACAGGCACTGTGCGCCGATAGAATGGGGATGGCTACGGGCATGGATATTGATGGTTTGTTTCTTCACGCGAGCATAAATCCAGTACTTTATGCCTAGACCATTAAAGTGAGTTTTCTGTTACTAATAACGACAGGCAGTCTGTGCAACAGGCCAATGCCCATAGCGAAAGGTAAACAGCCGAAAGGTTTGCAGGCGCAGAAAGACTAAATTAATAGGTGTGCGCGTTTTCTGGGAGGGGTTCCGTTGCGATGTGGAGCTTTGCAGAACAATCAGAAGGGTGTGCGCGAAAGCTCGGAATTTCTCGCAGAGATAATGCTACGTACGCTAATGAGTTGTTAGGTGTATAAACGATGGACTACCGCGATAGTGATATATTTGGGACCGTAGCTTTACCAAGCTCGATAAATGAAATCCTTATGTTGGCTAAGGAGCATTCAAGTGATCGGCGGAATGTCCACCTGTGGCGAGGACAGAGCAACATAAGTTGGCCTATTCATAGTTCTGCATACCGAAGGCTTAAAAGGAACAAAACAAAGATTTCAGAGCAGTACATGCAGCATTACGAAACATACCTGTTAAAGCATGCTACTCATCAAGGATATCGCTTCGAGGCTGGCCGAGAGTTATCTGACTTCGAACTCTTGGCAAAACTCCAGCACCATGGGGCCGCCACAAGATTAATTGATTGCTCAAGAAATATTCTGGTTGCACTTTGGTTTGCCTGTTCGTCTGAGCCCCATGAAGACGGATTGCTCTTTGGAGTGCATTCTGATCATTTGGGCGGAGGAGAAAATGAGCCTGAAGCTCGCAAGTACAAAGATATTTTCGAAGGTCTTGAAAAATTTAATCACCCGCAAACATGGCAGCCGCCTGTAGTTACGAAAAGAATTGCGGCGCAAAGTGCTCAGTTTCTATACAGTTGCGTTAGTGATAGTAAGCAGGGAAGCTTGGCCATAACAGAAGATCCAGATATGCATATCGCGATTGGCATTTCCCCAAGCCTCAAAGCGGCCGCGCTAGAAGAGTTGGCAGGGGTATTTGATGTACGCTATCTCACTCTGTTCCCAGATATAGACGGTTTTGGCCATGCCAATAGCTTCCGGTTTGATGAGTATGAGAGTGAACGATGGTAATAACTCCTAGAATAAAAAGGTAGCTATTTTAGAGAATACGGTAGCGTTTTCGATACCTTCTACTTTCTTGGCTTTGGCATGGTCAGATTCGATATTGTTGCTGAATTTTTAATATTGACGGTGGCTGATTGTTGATCAGCTGGAAGGCGTGGGTGCCATGGATGCGTCAGCAAAACAGTCGAAAAGAAATAACAAACTCCTAACTAATAAGGCTGAGAATATTCAAATGAAGTGGTTGGTGAGAAATCTTCGTGCTCTGGCTTACTGGTTAGAAAACAAAGCTAGTTCTAATGATGGGCATTGAAGTTTAAAGACCTTGCGCCGATAGATGATGCTGACAAGGATGGCGTCTATTCTGACGCCATTCGGTTTGCTCTTAGTCGGGAGAAAGTGTCAAACATCGCCTTAACCGGACCATACGGTTCGGGCAAAAGCAGTATTATCCAGTCCTTTCTTAAGTTGTATGGGAAGCCTGTACTTCAAATTTCACTAGCTTCTTTTGTATCTGGTACTGAAGCCGATGCTGAAGCCGGCACTGGAACTAAAGCTGGATCTGGTAGAGAAGGAAAAGTTACTCGGCAAGAGATTGAAAGAAGCATCTTGCAGCAGATGCTATATGGTGCAGATTCAAATAAACTGCCATTCTCTCGCTTTAAGCGAATTCAATCTCCTGGGGCTGGATCAGCATTCAAGTCATTTTTTATAATGGCTGGTATGTTATCGGTATGGTATCTGTTGAATAAGCAGGGTGATATTATTAGTGGAAAATTCTTTAATCCTGTATCACTAAGTAATTGGAAGAATTACCTTAGTATTTTCATTGCTGTGCCGTTCCTTTGGAGAGTATTGCACCATTTTTACGTTGCAAGCTTTGGCTTGTCACTAAAGAGTATTTCTCTAAAAGACGTTGAGATAAAACCAGATCGAGATGATCAGGAATCTATATTGAATCGACATCTTGATGAAATAATTTACTTTTTTCAATCTACAAAATACGACTTGGTTATCATTGAGGATTTAGATAGATTCAATGATGCTGAAGTCTTCGTGACTCTGAGAGAAATTAATAAGCTTGTAAATGATAACTCGAAGGTTAAACGTCCCGTTAAATTTTTATATGCTCTACGGGATGATATGTTTGCTAATACTGAACGGACTAAGTTCTTTGAATTTATTATTCCTGTCATACCTATTATCAATACCTCTAATTCGATCGATATGGTTTTGAAGCAGGGTGAAAGACTAAAGCTGGAAGAACGACTTAATGGTCAGTTTTTGAGAGAAGTTTCTCGTTATCTAAATGACCTAAGACTTATTCAGAATATCTTTAATGAGTATTCTATTTATATTGCAGAGCTGGAAAAAGACCAGAAGGGGGTGTTGGACCCTAATAAACTTCTTTCAGTGCTTATCTATAAAAATGTTTACCCAAAAGATTTTGAGCAGCTACATCGTGGTGAGGGAAATCTTGCGGGAATATTGAATTTACAGGATGAGCTGGTTAAATCTGGTGAGGCTCTATATCGTAAGAATATTTTAGATTTAGAAAAGCAGATAGAGGTCATGGATCAGCAGGTTTCACTGGGGGTTCATGAGTTACGAAAGATTTACGCCATGGCGCTGATTGAGAAGCTTCCAGAAAAAACCGAAAGTATTATGGGTGGCTCGCAGTGGATTGCTCTTTGTGATATCGCTAAGGAAGGGGTTCTGGAACAGTTCCTAGATGTATCATCTTTGCAATGCTTTTATAATAGGGGGTATCATTATAATGTTGATGTTAAAAATTGGCAGGATTCAGTTTTTTCGGGTAAGGATTACAAGCAACGCGAAGTCGAGGTTGAGTATAAAGCTATAGATGGTAGGAGGAGAATTACACTTGAGATTCTCGACCTTAAATCGAAAATTCCGGAGTTGCGTGCATCAAAGCTCAATGAGCTCCTACGTTTGAATCCTGAAAGTGCAAGAGATCTATTTGGCGACTTTGGTAAGCATGGTGAGCTGGCGCGTTTTCTAATATTGGAAGGGTATATTGATAATTCCTACTATCAATATACATCACTATTTCACAAGGGGCGCTTGTCGCCTAATGATAATAAGTTCTTGATCCAGATACGAGCTTACATCGAGCCTGAGCCGGACTTTCCAATCGATAACCCTAAAGAAGTCATTGCTGCGATGCGTGATGAGGATTTTGGACAAACTTACGTTTTGAATATAAAGCTGGTAGATACGCTATTGAGTAGTCGAAGTGAATATTATGAACATAGAAGGAAGTTTTTTAGTCTAATTTCAAATAATTTCAAAGATTGTGAAGACTTTCTTGAATCCTATTACGCTTATGGTCGATGTGTTCCTCTTTTGCTTGCTGGTTTGTCCAGTTATTGGAAAGGTTTTGTTGTAACGGTAATTGCAAGTCATAACAATATTTCTCATATTGGTCAGTTAGTTGCAGGATTGTCAGAAGACTCATTGACCAATCTTGGTCGTAATAATGAAGAGTTGCCTGAGTTTGTTTCCCTGAATCTTCACGAAATTTTGTCTAGGTTCCCTGAGGTGGAGGTGGAACGTTTCGTGTGTCTCGACTTTGAAGTTAAGGATTTTGAAGCAATCAGAGAATACCCTCAGATTGCGCGATCGATGTTCAATAAGGGATTGTTTGAACTTACCATTCAGAACTTAGAGTATGTGTATCAAGAAATTTTGCATGAGGGAGAACTTTCTCCAATGCGAGAAAGAAATCTTACAACGATACTCTCGACGGGTAATGAAGCTCTGATAGGGCGAATTGAAAGTGATTTTAATATTTACGTCAGTCGAATTCTTTTGGGGCTCGATGATAACTCTAAGGAAGCGGTTCCGGCTATTCTGAAAGTGCTGGAGTGCGAAGATTTAGATGAGAATAGCGTAAGGCAGTTTCTTGAATGTCAGGTTAATCCTCTGCCAAGTTTGGATGGTGTGCCTGAGCGCTTATACGTAATGCTATTTGATACTGTTTCTGTCGAGGCTGCTTGGGAAAATTGCTTAGTATTCATGAATAGCAAGGTGTTCAGTAATGAGGTTTTATTGAACTATCTGAATCAAGATGTTGTTCGTGAGGTTATTATTAATAATCCTATTTCAGGTGATGAGGATTCAAAAAAGTTATGCCAGTTTATCTTTGAAGCAAGCCCGCTATCTGATATGGCGTATAGAAAATATGTTTCTGCTCTGCCGTGGAGATATAATTACATACCGAATGGGCTGGAAGAAACTAAACTTCGAATTCTTATTGAAGAAAGACGGATCAGTTTTAATAAGAAGGTTTTTGATAATCTTAATGATTATCGCGATCTGCAGATTTTATTTGTAGAAAGGAATATAGTTGGCTACTTGCAAGACCCTGAAGTTTTTGACCTGAGTGATGACTTCTTAGAGGATCTTTTGCGTACTGGGATTAAAGGTAAAGAAAAGCTCTCAGTCGTTAAGCTTATGGATCTAAGCGCGCTTATAAGTCTTCCTGAGCGCGCAGGGTTTGTCGGATCAGTTGTAAATGCCGAAGATGCTAAAATTCCTGGTATTGATGCTGACGTTGCCCGCTCACTGATTGTTAATAGCGATCCTATGAGTACGCAAATTTCACTCTTTAATAAATATCATTCAATTATGGATGATGGTGAGGTGCGCGGTCTTTTGGGAGCTCTGCCAAAACCATACTGTGAAATTAAAATTGGGCATCTTAGCCCACGTCTAGATAATACTTCTGAGAATATGGAGTTGGTTGAGTGGCTTGATTCAAGAAATATTATTTCTTCATGGAGTCACCAAACAGGTTTCTTCTCTGGTGATTATATTAAGGTGAATCTTTATAGAAAGTGAAAGTGAATAACAAAAACCGGCCCCTCTCACGAGTGCCGGTTTTTTATTCGATCGCGTTTTGTCTTCAGTAGAAGCCGATCCGTTCAGTGAGCTGCATAAGCTGATGTTAAACACGCCTACATCCGCTCTTCGTCATTGATCTTTTGTGCAACTGAAGCCGCTCTTTTCAGAACTTCAAAACCCAATCATTCATTCTGAGCTCAGCCCGCTGCCTGGCCCGAAGGTCAGGGCAGTGGGCTGATTCCCTCAAAAGCTATTAATCAGATAGCTTTCAGAGGGATTGATGGACGAGCCAGATCTTCAGACGGTGGAGCGAAAGAAGTCAGGTTGATACCGTCAACCGCTGCTTTGTACTCTTCCAGAGTCGGGAAACGACCCAGGATAGTAGACAGAACAACCATTGGGGTTGAACCCAGCAGAGACTCACCTTTCTTCTCGGCGCTGTCTTCTACAACACGGCCCTGGAACAGACGGGTAGAGGTCGCCAGAACGGTGTCACCGGCTTCTGCTTTTTCCTGGTTACCCATGCACAGGTTACATCCAGGACGCTCCAGGTACAGGATGTTCTCGTACTTGGTACGGGCCGCTTCTTTTGGCTTGTCATCGTCGAAAACGAAGCCAGCGTATTTGGCCAGAATGTCCCAGTCGCCTTCGGCTTTCAGCTCGTCAACGATGTTGTACGTTGGTGGCGCTACAACCAGTGGCGCTTTGAACGTGATAGGACCGTTCTTTTCCAGGTTGCGCAGCATGGCAGCGATGATCTGCATGTCACCTTTGTGAACCATACAGGAACCAACGAAGCCCAGATCCACTTTACGGCCATTGTAGTAAGAAGCCGGACGGATTACGTCGTGGGTGTAACGCTTGGATACGTCTTCGTTGTTTACGTCCGGGTCAGCAATCATCGGCTCGTCAATGGCGTCCAGGTCTACAACCAGCTCGGCGTAGTACTTGGCGTTGTCGTCCGGAGCCAGTGCTGGCTCTTCACCAGACTTGATGCCGGCAATACGCTTGTCAGCCAGGTCGATCAGGCCTTGCAGCATGCCCGCTGCGTTGTCCATGCCTTTGTTGATCATGATCTGGATACGGGACTTAGCCAGTTCCAGAGATTGGATCAGGGTGTCATCGGTAGAAATACAGATAGAAGCTTTCGCTTTCATTTCTGCAGTCCAGTCGGTGAAGGTGAAGGCCTGGTCAGCCAGCAGGGTGCCGATCTGAACTTCGATCACACGGCCCTGGAATACGTTTTCGCCGTTGAACTGCTTCAGCATCTGCGCCTGGGTGGCGTGTACGATGTCACGGAAGTCCATGTGTGGCTTCATTTTGCCTTTGAAGGTTACCTTCACAGACTCTGGGATTGGCATGGCTGCTTCACCAGTGGCCAGTGCGATAGCAACGGTACCGGAGTCCGCACCGAAGGCCACACCTTTAGACATACGGGTGTGAGAGTCACCACCGATGATGATCGCGCGGTCGTCCACAGTAATGTCGTTCAGTACTTTGTGGATTACGTCGGTCATGGAGTGGTAAACGCCTTTCGGGTCACGAGCAGTGATTACACCGAATGCGTTCATGAAGGCCATCAGCTTAGGCGTGTTGGCTTTGGCTTTGTTGTCCCATACAGAAGCTGTGTGACAGCCAGACTGGAAGGCACCATCAACGCTTGGAGAGATGGTGGCGGCAGCCATGGATTCCAGTTCCTGACAGGTCATAGGACCCGTAGTGTCCTGAGAACCTACGATGTTCACTTTAACGCGAACGTCAGAACCGGTGTGCAGAGGAGTCTTAGACTTAACGCCTACTGCATTGCGGTTGAAGATCTTCTCAACAGCGGTCAGGCCCTGGCCTTCGTGAGAGATTTCTTTAGAAGCGGCGTAAACATCCGGTGCTTCAATGCCCAGAGTTTCTGCGGCGAAGGTCTGCAGTTTCTTACCGAAGGTTACCGCGTAAGAGCCGCCAGCTTTCATGAATTCCACTTTTTGTGGGGTGAAAGCGGATGCTACGTCAACCAGCACATTGCCTTCGCTGTCGAGCAGCTTCTTGGCTTTAGTGTCGATGGTCAGAACGGTGCCGGTCTTAACCGAGTAGGCTTCTTCCAGTACCGGGTCGCCGTTGGCGTCACGGACGATTTCGCCGTTTTCGTCGGTTTTCTTAACCCAGTTTTTCAGGTCCAGACCGATACCGCCGGTTACACCTACAGTGGTCAGGAAGATAGGGGCGATACCGTTGGTACCGGCAACCACCGGACGGTTGTTGATGAAAGGAATGTATGGAGAAGTCTTCTCACCCGCCCACAGCGCTACGTTGTTCACGCCGGACATACGGGAAGAACCCACGCCCATGGTGCCTTTCTCAGCGATCAGCATCACTTTAGCGTCTGGGTTTTCTTCGCCCATTTTTTTGATTTCTTGCTGAGCTTCAGGAGAAATCATGCACAGGCCGTGCAGTTCACGGTCAGCACGGGAGTGAGACTGGTTACCAGGAGACAGTAAGTCAGTAGAGATATCGCCTTCAGCAGCGATGTAGGTGATAACCTTAATTTTCTCTGGGATGTCGTCCAGTTTGGTGAAGAATTCTGCTTTTGCGTAGCTTTCCAGAATGTCTTTAGCAATGGCGTTGCCTGCTTTGAAAGCGTCAGCCAGACGGCTGGTGTCGGCTTCGTACAGGAATACCTGAGACTTCAGAACTTCACCAGCAGCGGCGTTGTTGGCGTCGTCAGACAGCGCGATGTCCAGCAGGGCTTCAACAGAAGGGCCGCCTTTCATGTGAGACAGTTGCTCTAAGGCGAAGGCCGGAGAGATTTCAGCAACGGTTTCTGCACCGGTGACGATGTCTTTCAGGAATTTAGCTTTAACACCAGCGGCCGGGGTAGTACCTGGCAGGGTGTTGTAGATGAAGAAGTTCAGAGAGGCTTCACGCTCTGCATTGCCGGTATCTTTGATCTGGGCAATGATTTCAGACAGCAGTTCTGCGCTATCGATTGGTTTTGGGTGTAATCCCAGATCCTTTTTACGAACCTCAATTTCTTTCAGATATTCTGAATACAGACTCATTAGCGACCCTCTCAAAGCCTCAGTTGCAACGTATGGGCACTTTAGTCAGCAACGAGGGATTGTATTCCGTTCTGACTAAGTACCATTAAGTAAGAAGGTAGTTTCCCGGACAGGCGATCAGCCCATACAGGGAGCTACCCTTTCTATAATGGCGCGGAGTATACCGGAATTATGGCGTCAGGCGCATTAGTCCCCCTGATGTGCATCATTCATAGAAGTTATGGCAGTAAGGTCCGATATTTTCCCGGTTTATCAGTGGGTTCCCGTGGCAGGATGCATGATCGTTAAGGAGGCTTTCTGACGTGGTCAGACACTCGTTGGTGCCTTGTTGGTGCCTTGTTGATGCCTTAATGACCCGGCTTGCAGGCTGATTTGTGCTGAGTTTTGGCACAAAAGGCCTGCTCCGGGCCATTGAGCAACAGGTATAGTCAGTAAAAACAATAAGCCCGGCCTCAGCCGGCTATTCAGTAGTCAGACCAACGACCAGAACAGTAGCCAGGACAACAGCATGACTATTCAGACGCATAAACGCACCTGCAGCCTGTGCGAGGCCACCTGCGGCATTGAAATTGAGTTTAATCCGGCAACGGAAGAGATTCTGTCCATTAAGGGCGATAAATCCGACCCTTTCAGTCGCGGCTATATCTGCCCGAAGGCCACGGCGCTGCAGGATCTGCAGAACGATCCTGACCGCTTGCGCACACCGCTGAAAAAAACCGCCTCCGGCTGGCAGGAAATTTCCTGGCCGCAGGCATTGAATGAAGCGGCGGAGGGTTTTCGACGCATACAGGCCGGGCACGGCCGTGATGCGGTGGGCAGTTATCTGGGTAATCCCAATGTTCACAATTACGGCAATATGATTTTTGGCCCCTTGCTGCTTAAACAGCTGGGCTCGAAGAACAAATTCTCCGCGACCTCGGTTGATCAGCTGCCGCACCATATGGCCAGCCTGCATATGTTTGGCCATCAGCTGCAGATTCCGGTGCCGGATATTGACCGTACCGATTTTCTGATTGTTATGGGCGGTAATCCGCTGGCCTCAAACGGCAGCCTGATGACTGCGCCGGATATTAAAAACCGCCTGAAAGCCATTCGTGAGCGCGGCGGCAAGATTCTGGTGATCGATCCGCGCCGCAGCGAGACGGCTGGCGTGGCCGATGAGCACTGGTTTATCCGTCCGGGGCAGGATGTGCTGCTGTTGCTGTCGTTGCTCTATGTCTTTACCCATGAACTGAGTGCCCAGCTGCCAGCGCTGCCGGAGTATATCGACAGCGCCGATCTGGCCGGATTGTGTGCGGCGTATGCGCCGGAAAATACCGTTGCACGCACCGGTATTGAAGCCGCTCAGGTACGCGCACTGGCGGCGCAATGGCTGCAGGCAAAATCGGCGGTCTGCTATGGCCGTATGGGAGTTTCGGTTCAGCAGTACGGTGGCCTGTGCCAGTGGCTGATCAATGTGCTGAACATTGTCAGTGGCAATTTTGATCGTGCAGGCGGGGCGATGTTTACCTCACCGGCGGTGGATATTGTTGGCATTACCGCCGCGCAGGGCGGACGCGGACACTTTGACCGCTACCGTTCACGGGTGCGCAATCTGCCGGAATTCGGTGGCGAGCTGCCGGTGGCGGTGCTGGCCGAAGAAATCCTGACGCCGGGCAAAGGGCAGATCCGGGCGATGCTGACGGTGGCCGGTAATCCGTTGCTGTCTACGCCCAACACCCGCCAGCTTGAACGTGCTTTTGAATCTCTCGATTTTATGGTGTCGGTGGATTATTTCCTCAATGAAACCAGCCGCCATGCCGACCTGATTCTGCCGCCGTGCGGCCCGCTGGAGCGTGATCATTACGATGTGATCTTTAACGCGCTGGCGGTGCGCAATGTGGCCAAATACTCGACGGCCTTGTTTAAACCCAAAGCCGGCGTGCTGCAGGACTGGCAGATTCTGCTGCAACTCACAAAACGACTGAACCGCGGTGACCTGAAAAAACGCCTGACCAATCGTCTGACCTGGGCGGTGATGGGCTGGCTAAAGCCTGAAGGCGTGCTGAATAAAATGCTGAAAAGCGGCAAAAGCGGGCTCGACCTTAACGCCCTGAAGAACCAGCCTGAAGGGGTTGATCTCGGTGCGCTGCAGCCGGTGATGCCTAAACGGCTGTTTACCCGCAATAAACGCCTGAATCTGACGCCTGATGTGTACCTCAATGCTCTGGCGCAGGTTGCTTCTGAGCTGCAGCAGCCGCTGACGGCCGATGGTGAGTTTCTGTTGATCGGTCGTCGCCATATCCGCTCCAACAACTCCTGGCTGCATAACAGCAAGCGTCTGGTGAAGGGCAAAAGCCGCTGCACGCTGATGCTCAATCCTGTTGATGCGGAGAGACTGGGTATCGCCGATGGTGTCAGCGTGCGGGTCAGCTCGCGCGTCGCCGAGCTGGAGGTGGTGGCCGAAGTCACCGATGAGCTGATGCCAGGGGTGGTCAGTATTCCCCACGGCTGGGGACATAATGTACCGGGCATCCGCTTAACTCAGGCGCAGGAAGTGGCCGGTGTTAACACCAACGACCTGACCGATGATCAGCTTCTGGACGGTCTGACCGGTAATGCGGCGCTGAATGGCGTACCGGTACAGCTGCAGGCTATCGCCTGATGAATGCTCCCTGATTAACACTCCCTGAGCCGTGGCAATTGTTATTCTTGATGGCAATTGCCACAATGGCGCCTTCCTGTTGAAAAGAGCGGACCCCAGTGCACATAGTTGCGGACGAAAACATTCCCCTGTTAAACGAATTCTTTGCGGATTTTGGTGATATCACGTTGGTAGAGGGGCGCAGCATGACTGCGGCCGACCTTGCCGGAGCGGATATTCTGCTGGTGCGTTCAGTGACCCGCGTTGATGCGCAGTTGCTGGCCGGCAGTCAGGTGAAGTTTGTTGGCACAGCCACCATTGGTACTGATCACATTGATCGTGCGTATCTGGAAGAAGCCGGTATCGGCTTTAAAAGTGCGCCGGGTTGCAATGCTCAGGCGGTGGTTGATTATGTGCTCAGCGCATTAAGCGTTCTGGTGGATGAGCGCGGCATTGGCTTTACCGACGTGACCGTAGGGATTGTCGGAGTGGGAAGCGTTGGCTGGTTGCTGCGTCGTCGTCTGGAAGAGATGGGCGTTACCGTGTTGGCCACCGACCCCTTTAAAAATCCTGACGAGGTGGGTGAGCTGGTGTCACTCGACGAGGTTCTGGGCGCGGACGTCGTCACGCTGCATACGCCGCTTACCCGTGATGGCGAACACCCGACCTGGCATTTGATTGATGAGCAACGTCTGGCGCAAATGAAACCGGATGCCAGCCTGATTAACGCCGGGCGCGGGGCGGTGGTGGATAATGCGGCCTTGCTGGCCCATATGCAAAAGAACCGCGATTTTGAAGCGATTCTGGATGTGTGGGAAAACGAGCCGGAGCTTGATCTGCAGCTGATGCAGCGTTGTCTGCTGGCAACACCGCATATTGCCGGTTATTCGCTGGATGGCAAAATGCGCGGTACCGAATACGTGTATCAGGGCTTGTGCGAATTTTTTGGGTTGCCGGTGCGCCGCAAACTGGCACAGTTTTTACCGGAGCCGGGCGTTAAACGGGTGAATTTTTCTGATCAGGTGCCGGTTTATCAGGCCTTGCGTACCGCAATTCGCGCCTGTTACGAAATTCGTGTTGATGATGGCGTGATGCGTACTGCGATGAAGCGCTCGGATAATCTGAAAGCAACCTTTGATCAGATGCGCAAAAACTATCCGCTGCGCCGTGATATTCCGACCTTGCGTGTCGGTGTTCCGGCGAAATGCCACGACCTGCACGAAGCCTTGAGTGCCGCAGGTTTTGATGTGCGCACTAAATAATCTGGCCTGTGGCCAGACATAAAAAACCGCGCCGGGCGCGGTTTTTTATGTCTGCCGTCTGCTCAGGCCTGATGGCTGAGCAGGTCGTCGCGAACCAGTCCACTGGCTCCCACGCTCTGCGTGGTAGCCCTTGCTGGCACAGTTGCATTCCCACGCAGAGCGTAGGAACGAGGAGAATAATCTGGCCCGGGGTCAGATATAAAAAAACGCGCTTTGCGCTACTGCTGTCCCACAGTTTGGAGTGACACTGTGTCACTCCAAACGGCAGCATTGATCGACTACTGTTTTTCAATCTGAAACGCCTTTCCGGGGCAAGCCCCTGGCCCCCTGCAAGGAGAGGTATCTCCTTACGATCCTCTCTTTTCGGCGCGTCCGGCTTCATCCAGCCAACTGCAATGATTATGCGGCACGCAAAACAATTCGCCCCGAAACGACTCTTTTAAACCCCAATAATTTGTATCGTTCCGGGGCAGGGTTTTGCTCTGAAGGCCGCAGAATCATCTGGTTGTCTGGCGCCGCACGATCGCCGGTTTTAGTAATCCGCTCAGCCGTATTCCAGAGGAATACCGTGTTTGAGACATGATATTTAAAGAATACGTTTGATCTGAAAAGCCGCTTAGCGGAATAGTTAATGCGCCTGCAGGACGCCGGTTTGAATAATGCAGCGCCGGTACGTCCCAGCATGGATGCCGGGCGAGTGAATAGGGCCATGGATGGCCCATTATTCGCGTTACCGAGATCGCAGGATTATTCAGAGCGGATTAAGTCCTGAACAGCGCGAAGCTGGGGTCGGCCCGCCGGCAAGGGGATAAGTTCCCCTGCGAGGCAGCGGGCCTTGATGTTAAAGAGTGCTGTTTTTGTCAGCTACGGTGTTGATTAAAAACTGTGGGACAACAGTGGCTTTGCGCGTTTTTTTATGTTGGGTGTTTAGCCGTCGTTATATCGGATTGCTGAGCAGATAATCCCGCACCAGTTCACCCAGCCAGAGAGAGTCGCCCTGCAGGCGGGCAAATTCCAGCACCTGAAACACCGGCGTAATATCACCAGAGTGTTCAATGCTCTCAGCATCACCACGCAGTGATTGTGGCTGGGCAGGTGCTATAAGGCGGGTAAAGGCCTTACTGGTGAGAACAAAATCATCCACCGAATCCTGACGGCTGAGAGCGCCGAAGCGGATAAAGCCTTCTTCGCGCAGCCATTGCACCGCTCCGAGTGCCGCCAGGTGACGCGGACTGTGCAGGCCGAATTCGTCAACCGTATCCGGCCCGGAAATATCTTCGATAAACAGCGTTTGCTGCCGCGGAAATGCGCGGAAACCACTCAGCAGAGTGGTTGCGCAATCTTTGTAAAAATCGTCGATATGAACGTCAAGCATCAGATCTGGTGGTAGCTTTCAAAAAACTGTTTGGTTTTGCTCAGCGCCAGGGTCAGGTCTTCCGGCCGTGGCAGGAACACTACACGGAAGTGATCCGGGTAGGGCCAGTTAAAGGCGGTACCGTGCACGATCAGAATTTTCTGTTGCTCCAGTAAATCAAGCACCAGACGTTCATCGTTGCGCACGTTGAATTTTTTCGCATCGACTTTCGGGAAGCAGTACAGCGCCCCCTGGGGTTTGACACAGCTGACGCCGGGGATGTCGTTGAGCATGTCCCAGGCAATGTCACGTTGCTGACACAGGCGTCCACCGGGGGCGACCAGGTCGTCAATGCTTTGATAGCCACCCAGTGCGGTCTGGATCGCATACATGGCGGGCACGTTGGCACACATGCGCATAGAAGCCAGTAATTCCAGGCCTTCAATATAGTCACGCGCTTTGTGTCTGGCGCCGCTGATGATCATCCAGCCGGAACGGAAACCGGCCAGGCGATAATTTTTTGATAAGCCGTTAAAAGTAACAATCAGCAGGTCATCGGCCAGCGAGGCGGTGGAAACATGCTCAACTTCGTCGTACAGAATCTTGTCGTAAATCTCGTCGGAGAACACGATCAGGTTATTCTGACGGGCGATTTCCAGCATCTGCAGCAGCATTTCCTGCGGATAAACAGCACCGGTCGGGTTGTTCGGATTGATCAGTACCAGCGCACGGGTTTTATCGGTGATTTTGGCGCGCATATCGTCGAGGTCAGGCTGCCAGCCAGCGCCTTCGTCGCAGATATAATGCACGGCACGGCCACCGGCCAGGCTGACGGCCCCTGTCCATAACGGATAATCCGGCGCCGGAACCAACACTTCGTCGCCGTTATTCAGCAGGCCCTGCATGGCCATAACAATCAGTTCGCTGACGCCGTTGCCGACAATAATGTCTTCGATGCCAACATGCTGAATATTTTTTTGCTGGGCGTACTGCATGATGGCTTTGCGGGCCGAAAACAGACCTTTGGAGTCGGCGTAACCTTCAGAATCCGGCAGGTTATAAATAACGTCCTGAATGATTTCTTCTGGCGCATCAAGGCCAAATGGCTTGGGGTTGCCGATATTCAGTTTAAGAATACGGTGACCTTCTTCTTCCATGCGTTTGGCGGCTTGTAATACAGGTCCACGCAAATCGTAAAACACATTAGCCAATTTGTTGGATTTAAGAATTTCCTGCATGGAAGTCGCACTGCCTTTGTTGAAGGAAAAAGAAAGCTGGCATGATACTCCTCCGGTCAACGCTTCGAAAGTGGCTATCAGGAGATCCGTCAATGAGCAAAGTAAATAAAACAGCCGAACAGTGGCGGAAAGAACTGGATGCGGAAACCTATCGGGTGACGCGTGAGGCTGGTACAGAAGCGCCCTTCAGTGGGCGTTATCACGACAGCAAAGAGCAGGGGGTTTACCACTGTATCTGTTGTGGTGAGGCCTTGTTTTTATCAGACACCAAGTTTGATTCCGGCTGCGGCTGGCCCAGTTTTTTTCAGCCGCTGACCGATGATGTGATTGAAGAGCGCGTGGATACCAGCCACTTTATGGTGCGTACTGAAGTGCTGTGTCAGAACTGCGGTGCGCATCTGGGCCATGTGTTCAGCGACGGGCCTGCGCCGACGGGCTTGCGTTATTGTATTAATTCGGTGTCGCTGGATCTGAAGAAAGACAGTGATTAAACAGAAGGGGCAGGCCGGGCTTGCCCTTTTTGTTGAGAATATATATTGTGCGCAATAGTATTTATCAAAATAAAATATCCGGAGGTTTTATGTCAGTACTTTCTCATACGATGCCGCTGCTGAGTGGCCAGGATCAGGATCTGAGTGCTTATAAGGGACAGGTTGTGTTGGTGGTGAATACGGCCAGCGAATGCGGCTTTACCTATCAATACGAAGGGCTTGAAGCTTTGTATCAGCATTACAAGGACAAAGGTCTGGTGATTCTTGGTTTTCCCTGCAACCAGTTTGGTCAGCAGGAAAAGGGCGACAGCGCAACGATCGGCGCTTTCTGCCAGAAGAACTACGGTGTGACGTTCCCGATGTTCAGCAAAATTGAAGTGAATGGCGAACATGCCGCGCCGTTGTATCAGCAACTGAAAAGCGCTGCTCCAGGTGTGTTGGGAACCAAGGGCATTAAGTGGAACTTCACTAAGTTTCTGATCAATCAGCAGGGCGAGGTTGTTAAACGCTATGCGCCGACCACCAAGCCAGAGAAACTGCAGGCCGATATTGAACGTTTGTTGGGGTAGGTTGTGAAACGCAAAGTGTACCAACAGCTGCATCTGGATAATCAGCTGTGTTTCTCGGCTTACAGCTTGTCGCGCCTGATTACGCAGGCGTATCAACCGCTGCTGAAAAAACTGGAACTGACCTATCCGCAATACCTGGTGATGCTGGTGTTGTGGCAGGCGCAGGAGGAAGAGCGGTTACCGGTTTCGGTAAAATATCTGTGTGAGCGGTTATTGCTGGATACCGGTACGGTGACACCATTGCTGAAACGCATGGAAGCGTCCGGGCTGTTGGTGCGTAGTCGCAGCAGCGAGGATGAGCGGGTGGTGCTGGTTGCCTTAACCGATCGTGGCTGGGCACTGCGTGAGCAGGCGGCTTCTGTCCCGCAGGACATTCTCTGTGCTACCGCCGTGGATGCGGCTGAAGCACTGTCACTGAAAGAGCGCCTGCAAAGCCTGATTAATCGCTGGCGTTGCCGTAATAGTTGTTAATCCACTGCACCAGCGTGGCCTGGATCTGATCCTGGGTGAATGGCTTGCCAATAAAGTCATTCATACCGGCGGTCAGGCACTGCTGACGTTCGTTTTCTCCGGTCAGGCCGGTCAGGGCAATGATCGGAGTATGGCTGTTGAGTGAATTGCGGCGAATCTGTCGCGTTGCCTCAAAGCCATCCATCACCGGCATCTGACAATCCATCAATACCAGATCGTAACGACAGCGGCGGGCCTGCTCGATTGCCTGCAGGCCATTGTCGGCGGTATCCGGTTCTATATTCAGGTTTTTCAGATAGCGCTGGCACAGCATGCGATTGATGGTGTTGTCATCGACCAGTAAGACGCGGATGGTGCGTTTTTTGTTCTGTCGGTCGGGGCTTACCTGCCGCAGCAGCGCATTGAGCAGGTCGGACTGCGTGCATTCCCGTTTATTTTCCGCGTTCTTTTCACCATGAACATTCAGCACGATGCTGCGCTCGCCGTGACGTTCGGCGATTTCGGGCTGATCGGTCAGCAGCAGTTTGTGTTGGCTGTTGCGGTTGGTTATCTCGCTGACGGGTAACTGCCAGTGTTCGAGCCAATGCAGAACGTTATTGCGGCACGGAGTATCCTGGATAACAAGGTTCAGAGGGTGTTGGCGCAGGTGTTGCCGGATTTCCGACAGTGATGATTCCAGTGATTGGTAGTGAATGTCGCAGGTGATGACAGAGCCTTGTTGTTCATCGGTTTCATATTGCAGATCGCCGCCAAGGCAGTGTGCGAGCTCGCGCGTCATTCCCAGACCAAACGCGGACGGCAGCTGCAGGTTGTCAGGAATCAGCGGCATAAGATCCTGTTCCAGTAATGCCCCACTGATAAACAGATGCTGTCCCGACAGGCTGATAAACAGTTGCTGCTTGTCGTGATGAATATTAAGTGCCAGCTCACCTTCGCTGGTGTGGGCCAGGCCGTTGCTGATCAGACTTTGCAGCAGCAGGCGCAGGCTGTCTTCGTTTGCCAGGATGGGACTGGTCGTGGTGGCGGTGTAAGTAATTCGCGGTTGCCCGGCAGGAATTCTGGCCAGGCAGTCTTTAATGACTTCGTTGATATCTATGATCTGCATCTCGTCATGCTGACCGGCATGCTGCAATGTGTGCAGGTCGTGCAGTAAGCCGAGCAGATTGGCGGCCATATCCCGCGCATCCGTCTGTCGTGTGCTATCGAGACTCGACACCAGTTGATTCAGCGGTTCTTTCAGCAGTTGTATCAGCGTGCTCAGGTGACTTTGCAGGGCAGGATTGCTTGTATGGCTGTCGTCATTGCTCTGTTGTAGTCGGCGGTTCAGATGGGTAAGTGCATGGGTGCGTTTATGAATCAGCTCTTCCAGTTTGGTTGAGTAGCTGTTGATGGTTACTTCGGCTTTCCGTTGTTGCCGTATGTGTTCTTTCAGCAGGTTGAGCAGTAACGCAAACTGATTCATCAGCTGGCCCAGTTCGTCCCGGCGCTTGGACTGCATGCGGGTCAGGTCGACGTCGTCCAGATTGTCGGCCGTGAGCCCGGTAATCTGCCGCACCAGCCGGGTGAGTGGGTTGGTGACGGCACGGTAGAACGCCGCATAGATAAAGGTGGCCAGCAGCAGGCTGAGCAGCAGGGCGTTAAGCAGAATATTTCGGATTAACTTACCAAACTCGGCAATGCTCTGGCAGCGGTCCAGTTCAATAATCAGCTTCCCCAGTGGGGTGCCGCTATAACTCAGGGCTTCAATGTGAATGCCGGGCTCACTGAAGATCATCAAGTCCAGCGTGGAGGGCTCGCATGAACTGGGCTGAACCGCCTGCGCAAGCTGCATGCCGGTACTGTCGATGACAATGGCCGAAGTGATATTGGGATGAGTCACCAGGCCGTCGGCCAGTTGCTGATTCAGGCGGATGTTGTAATTGAAGGTCGCCAGATTAAAAGCGGGCAGTGTGCTGGCAATGATGCTGGTGACGATGTCCTGTTGGCGCGTTTTCAGTGTCTGGATATTGGAGTGAATGCTGATGGTACTGATGATGCCGGCAATCACCAGCGCAACCACGGCTGTGTTCAGAGCCAGTTGCAGGGCCAGTTTTTTTTTGACCTGAGAGAATATCTGCATTCTGTCCTTTGCGCAGGCGCTGTTTCGGTATGAACGGTCGGAATCCTTCCTGAACTTTACCTCAGTTCCTGAAGCAGTCACAGGCTGCTGTCAGAGAGAAGCGTTTGTCAGAGCGTTTTCTCAGAAGTGTTTCTTCTTCCAGGAATCGTCTTCCGCATTTAACAGGTCGGCGCCTTCTTCCAGACGGGTGCCGCCGGCCGCCGGTTGGCGCTGCTCCTGTTGCTGGGTGATACGTTGCTGAATGCTTGCCAGTATGCCTTTCAGGTCGTCAGGCGGATTGCTGAGCTGCTTCAGCGCCGCCTCGGCTTTTTTCAGGTAATGAATGGCCTGAGGTGGGTTGTTGACGCTGGCGGCGGCGGTTGCTTTGGAGTCGAAAACGGCCACGGCAATTTTTACATTCAACAGTCTGGCTTCCTGCAGCAGTTGCCTGGCCTGGCTGGTGTCGATGCGATGATGCTGGTGGCCGCTGCGTATGAGATCCTGCAAACGCTGGATTAAATGGCGTATTTCCTGAGCCTGTTTCACCTGGCTGGGTAGCTTTGCTGGTGGCTTTGGCGTTGCGTTCAGCCAGGCGAGGGCATTTTCCAGTGCTTTGTTGCAGCGTTTATTGGTGGGTGCCTGCAGCAGGTTAAGTTCTTCTCCGTGCTGTTGAATATCCTGCGCAATAAAGTGCAGCATGGGCGCTGAGATCCAGGGTTGCAGGCTTTCGCCGATCATGCTCAGTTCGCCCATCTGGTCGGAGTGGATAACGGCCATGCGGGCGCGTTCAAGGCGTTTTTGCTCCTGCCAGCGCATAAAACCCAATGCCCCGACGGCGGCCAGGGCAGTGAATATCGCCAGAATAACCAGGCTGGTGGTAGACATGTGTTTCCTGTTTCCTTTCCTTGTCTCCGCAGGGAGTCGATGTTAAACGGGATTTGTCATAACGCCGGTCGCTTTGAGACGTTCCGGTTTTAAACACACCTTTTGTCAGTGTAGCTGTAAAAATCTTATTTACAGGGGTTGACGACCTAAATGTCCATCAATAGAATGCGCGCTCCTTGATTGAGACGTCCCCATCGTCTAGAGGCCTAGGACACCGCCCTTTCACGGCGGTAACAGGGGTTCGAATCCCCTTGGGGATGCCATTTTAAAATGGCAGTTTAAGCAGTGTGCGGGAATAGCTCAGTTGGTAGAGCACAACCTTGCCAAGGTTGGGGTCGCGAGTTCGAGTCTCGTTTCCCGCTCCATGTTATGAAACGTATGTTTCAGCGGCTTAATCGGGAAGTTGTTGATTTAAAAGAAAAAAGTTCTTGCAAATCAACGAAAGCGCAGTAAAATGCGCAGCGTGTTTAGCGATGTCCCCATCGTCTAGAGGCCTAGGACACCGCCCTTTCACGGCGGTAACAGGGGTTCGAATCCCCTTGGGGATGCCATTAGCATGGCATAAGCAAGAAAATTGCGGGAATAGCTCAGTTGGTAGAGCACAACCTTGCCAAGGTTGGGGTCGCGAGTTCGAGTCTCGTTTCCCGCTCCAAATTCTAAAAAAGCTGCCTTTATGGCAGCTTTTTTTATGTCTGAAATTCGGCTGCGTGTCTGAGGTGCAGGAATTCGACGCCTCAGGCGTCGAATCCGGGGGATGATTTCAGCAGCAGGTCTTTGGCGCTCTGACGATCAAAAGGCTTTTGTTCCTGCTCGTGCTGAGCTTCGATTTCGTCTATTTGCTGAAACAGGTCGATTTCTTCATCGGTCAGGAAGTGCAGGCAATCACCGCCGAAAAACCACAGCAGATCGCGGTCGATGGCTGGCGACAATTGCGGCAGATGGTTAAAAATATGGGTGATCCAATCCTGCCCCTGGGTGTAGCCTGAATCAGTATGTTGCGTGAGCTGATCAATAATCTGTGTCAGCTGATGTAGAATCTCATCGCTGATAATCCCGCCAGCCTGGCTCTGTGCTTTGCTCAGGCGTTCATGAACCTGTTGCAACAGGTGGATATGATCATTCAGTCGTTCACTCATTAATACGCTCTTAAGGTCAAAAATTATGGTTCCTGCCCTGGTGGTACGAAATTTATCCAAAGTTTATGGCAATGGCTTTCAGGCATTGAAAGGCATTGATCTGACTGTAGAGCAGGGCGATTTCTTCGCCTTACTCGGGCCAAATGGCGCCGGTAAGTCGACCACGCTGGGTATTCTATCGGGTCTGGTGCAAAAAACATCCGGCAATGCCGAAGTTATGGGTTTTGATGTGAACCAGCAGGCATTCTCTGCCCGTCGTTATCTGGGGGTTGTGCCGCAGGAGTTTAATTTTAATCAGTTCGAAAAAGTGTACGACATCGTCATCACTCAGGCTGGTTATTTTGGCCTGACCGCGGCTCAGGCCGCGCCAAGCACCGAGAAGCTGCTGCGTGCGCTTGATCTGTGGGAGAAGCGTGACCAGCAGGCGCGGATGTTATCCGGTGGAATGAAGCGCCGCTTAATGATTGCGCGGGCGTTGGTACACGAGCCTAAAGTTCTGATTCTTGATGAGCCGACCGCCGGCGTTGATATTGAGCTGCGTCGTTCTATGTGGATCTTTATGCAGGAACTGAATCGCGCCGGCACCACGATTATTCTGACCACGCATTACCTTGAAGAGGCCGAACAGTTATGCCGCAATATCGCCATTATTAATGATGGTGAAATTGTACAGGCTACCAGTGTCCGTAACCTGCTGAGCCAGCTGAGTACCGAAACGTTTATCTTTGATCTTAATTCCACTGTGGCAGAGGATTTTTCTCTGGCGGGGTTCGAGTGTCGCCGTGTCGCTGATGATTGTATTGAGGTGGTGGTGGAGAAAGGTCAGAGCATTAACCATATTTTTGTGTTGCTGACGCAGCAGGGGATAGAGGTTCGCAGTATGAGAACCAAGTCTAATCGTCTGGAAGAATTATTTGTCGATCTGGTCCGGGGAGCAAAAGCATGAGTCCGATGCGTATTCAGTGGGTTGCCTTCACCACGATTCTCACTAAAGAAATCCGGCGCTTTACCCGTATCTGGCAACAGACGCTGTTGCCACCGGCCATCACCATGACGCTGTATTTTGTGATTTTTGGTCAGTTAATCGGATCGCGAATTGGTCCGATGGGTGGCGTAGATTATATGGCCTTTATCGTACCGGGACTGATTATGATGAGTGTGATCACCAGTGCGTACGCCAATGTATCGAGCTCATTTTTCAGTAATAAATTCCAGCGCAGTATTGAAGAATTGATGGTCGCACCGGTACATCCCGGAACTATTTTGCTCGGCTATGTGTGTGGCGGTATTGCCCGCGGTGTGGGGGTTGGCATTATCGTTACGCTGCTGTCGCTGTATTTTACTCATTTGCAGATACACAATCTGCTTGTGGTTTTTCTGGTGATTTTATTGTCGGCCATGCTGTTTGCATTGGGTGGATTTATTAACGCTATTTTTGCCACCAAGTTCGATGATATATCCATTGTACCGACCTTTGTGATTACGCCGCTGACGTATCTTGGCGGGGTGTTTTATTCGATTAGCCTGTTACCGGATTTCTGGCAGGGTGTGTCTCTGTTTAATCCGATTTTGTATATGGTTAATACGTTCCGCTACGGCATTCTGGGAGTGTCAGACGTTAATATCTGGTTCTCATTAGGCATGCTGGTATTTTTTATTGTTGTTCTTGCGACTTACAGTCTTTGGCTGTTACGTCGCGGTGTCGGTATGCGACAGTGATCGAGGTGTAAAATGGCGTCAGTAACAAGTGAACAAAACCCGCTGGGTAAGGTTTCAGCCTATAAAGATGAATACGATGCGTCGCTGTTGTTTCCGATTGAGCGGGAAGAGAGCTGGCGTGCCCAGGGTTTGAATCGCCACGAAGTACCGTTTTTTGGTGTTGATATCTGGAACGGTTATGAAATTTCCTGGTTGAATAGTAAAGGCAAGCCGGTGGTTTGTCTGGCTGAGTTCCGTATCCCGGCTGTCAGTCGTTATCTGGTGGAGTCCAAGTCATTCAAGCTGTATCTGAATTCGTTTAATCAGACACGTTTTAACGACGCAGAAGACGCGCGTTTACGCATGGTGGCGGATTTATCGGCTGCTGCTGAGGCTGATGTTGACGTTATTTTCCATGCTGTTGATGCAACATTTCCAACGCCACCGGCCGCCCGCTGTATTGATGATCTCGATATTGAAGTGAGCCGTTATGCACTGGATGCATCTCTGTTAAAAACAACCGGAGGGCAGTTTGATGGCTGGTTATGCAGCCATTTGCTGAAATCCAATTGCCCGGTTACTGGTCAACCCGACTGGGGCACGCTGTATATTCATTACCGTGGTGCGCAGATTGATGAGGCTGGTTTGTTGAGTTATATCGTCTCATTACGCCAGCATCAGGATTTTCATGAGCAGTGCGCTGAACGCACTTATCGTGATATCTCGCTGGCATGTAAGCCCGAGTCGTTAACTGTGTACGCACGTTACGTGCGCCGTGGCGGTCTGGATATTAATCCTTACCGTACGTCCGAAGCCGGATTTATTGCCGAGAATTTCCGTCTGGTGCGCCAGTGAGCTTGGCGTCGGCCAGTAATGGCTGCGGTTAAAAAGGGCGGTTGCCGGAATAAAAAACAGTGGCCTTGGTCACTGTTTTTTTATGCTGATTTTTATGGAAGCTTACTGTTTCTATACGGTTTTTATTAAGCCCGATTCTTTATTGGGTGCCATCGATGTCAGTTATTCACTTTGCCACGGATTTTATTAGCGGCTTTTTCCAGTGCGTCAGCCACTTTTTCGCGTTCTTCTTCACGGATTTTGTCCGACTCAAGGTAAAGCGAGAAGCCTTCCGATTCGTGGTTCATAAAGCTCGGGTTGGAACCCAGGTCGCGACGATAATCGATAACCTGATACAGCGGCACCGGGTCACGGAAGCCTTTAACCATCGCGCTGCCACGCTGGCGACAAATGATTTTATCTTTAATTAACGCGTAGGTTTCGTGGGAAACCAGAATCTCGCCGGCATCCGCTTCGCTTTCCAGGCGGCTGGCGAGGTTTACCTCTTTGCCGATAATGGTGTAATCCATACGGCTTTCGGTGCCGAAGTTACCGACAGTGCAATAGCCGGTATTGATCCCCATACGAATTTGCAGCGGAGCGGTCATACCGTGCTCGGCCCATTGTTTGCGCAATTTCAGCATGTGACGGCGCATTTCAATGGCCATTGAGACGCAGGCAAGTGCATCACGTTTGGTGCCTTTACTCTTCGGGTCGCCAAAGAAAATCATCATGCCGTCGCCGATAAATTTATCGATGGTACCGCCGTATTTAAGGGCGATGCGTGACATGTCGGTCAGATATTGATTGAGCAAGTCAGTAAAGGCTTCGGCTTCCATTTGTTCGGAAAGGGATGAGAAACCCACAATATCAGAGAAGAAAATAACCAGTTTTTTACGCTGAGTCTCAAGCTTAGCCTGGCGTCGGCCGGAAAAAATGGATTCCCATACCTGAGGGGCGACGTATTTGGATACCTGATGGGACAGCGCCTGAAAGCGTTCAACCTGGCCCTGAAATTTTTGCTTCAACCGTATCAGATCGCGTGCCTGACGGTTGCTGTTAAAGGCTGATATTCCCAGATGCAGTCCGACGCCAAAGGCGGCGGTCAAAAACAGCTCGGGTGGAACCGGGGCGGCCGGCTGATGGCCGAACAGCAAAATACCGGCGGCGGCTCCGGAAATCAGTGAAATAATACAGAACGCCCAGGCGGTGATGCTGCCGACGATAATGAAGCTGGTATTGATCATAATCAGAAACAACACCGTCAGCTCGATTGGCAGTTGGATGTAGCCAAGAAAAACACCGCAGAGTACGGCATCAAAATGAATCAGAAACTGGCGTGTGGAATAGGCGCGTTTTTGCCGGAACGGACGGCTCAGAACATAAACGGCATGCGGATAGAGTATGCTGACGACGGCGACGACAATGGCCTGGTCTTCAAAATAGCCTTGCAGTATGCCCATCAGAACCGTGACAGCCGCTACCCCATAGCCCAGTATACGGGCCATGTAATCTTGTTTTGGTAGTGTGGTTTCCGCGAAATGAGACGGATCCTGACGGTTAGACATTGTGAGGGCCTGGAAAAATAATTGTTCTTATAATGGGTAACACGGCTCGGCCAGTGGCAATGATTGAGAACATCTATATACCCAGAATAACGCAGCTCAGCAAGTGCATGACGGCTAAGTCAGGCTTTTCATTGACGGTCACGACTTTACAATAGACATATGACGAACATATTGATTTGGATGCGCTAATGGAAGCTTTACGCATGTTAACTGAACGGGTTTCGGCTCCGCAACTGACCGGCCCTGACATCACACCACAAGAACAGAATCTTTTGCTGCGTTCTGCTTTACGCGCCCCGGATCACGCCTGGTTGCGTCCGAGCCGTTATCTTCTGATTGAGGGGGAAAACCGACGTGCGCTGGGAGAGATATTCCTGCAGGCAACGCCTGACTGGCAGAGTCTGAGCGCTGAAAAACAGCAAAAAGTGTTGAATATGCCGCTACGGGCACCGCTGTTGATTGTGGCCGTCAGTTGTATTCAGGAGCACCCTAAAGTGCCGCGTGACGAACAGCTTTTGTCTACCGGTGCAGGTGTACAGAATATTCTCAATGCTGCCTGGGCTTTGGGCTTGGGCGCAATCTGGCGTACCGGCGACATGGCCACTAATCCGCAGGTGATTGAGGCGCTGGGATTGGCACCACAGGATGTGATCGTCGGCTTTGTTTATATCGGCCACATTAACTGCACCCTGAAGCAACCCCCAGAGTTGCCGCTGGACGATTTTGTTACCCGCTGGAAAGCGAAATCGTCATAAAAACAAGCAATTAGCTCAGGATGGGTGTTGACGCTCAGGTCGCTGCTGCGTATAGTACGCGGCCTCTGAGCAGTGCTCAGATTAGGTGAGGTGTCCGAGTGGCTGAAGGAGCACGCCTGGAAAGCGTGTATACCGCAAGGTATCGAGGGTTCGAATCCCTCCCTCACCGCCATTTTAACCCCCGTCATTGCTGGATTTACCAGCAGCGTGGGGCAAAATTGGGGCAAAATGCCCGTCTTTATGGCCCATTGCGGCCCGCTCAAATCCCAGTTGTTCAGATACCCAGGCCGCCATTGACGGGGCTTCATCGGGAATCCATCTTCCATAATGTTTTTTGACCATTGCAGTGTCTGAGTGGCCCAGCTGGCGCGCCAGCCATTCCATCGGAACGTAATGGCTCAGGCACTGGCTTGCGAATGTGTGCCTGCACTGGTTCGGTCCTCTGTGCCTGACTTTTGCTTTTTTGAGTATGTCGCCGAATCGCCGCAACATGCTGTTTGCGTGCCATGCCTGCGCCCCGGCAGGAAGGTCATTCAAAAAAACAAACCGGATACTTTCTGTTTTCTTTGTTGTGTTGTCGCGCTGGATCACCTCAATGCTGGTGGCGGGCAGCATCATCGTATGCGGCATCTGCTGCTTGAGATACTCAATCGCTGGTTGCACAAGTTCAACGATCCGGACACGGCTTCGCTCCTTCGGGACCTTGTACTCACCCTCAACCCGGGCACGGCTGACCCTGAGTTGCCATTTATCAGTGTCGATGTCCTCCCAGGCGACCGCAGCAAGCTCAGAAAGCGATAGGCCGGCCCACATATCAAAAAGAAACATATTTCTGTCCTGCGGGCGCGTAGCGGCTTTCTCGATGCGTTCCATCTCTGATCGGGTAAACGGGTCGGCGGTGTCTGTATCGTCCCGCTCCAGGTTGCGTATTCGGTCCATCGGGTTGCTGGCAATAACCTCATCCGCGAACGCATCAGCCCATACGCCGCGGACAATGGTAAAAACGTCATTGACCGTTTTGGGGTTAAGCCCGTGCTTTTCCATCAGCTCGACCTGGAATAGCTCCAGTTCAGAGCGGGGGATGTCCGCTATTCTTCTGTCGGACCACTTCTGGATGACCTTTTTAGCCTTTCGGCGGTAATTCACAAACGTGCTGGTGGCTTTCTTACCCTCAATGACCTTGAGAAAAATTGCGACACCCTCGGCGACGGTTCTGTCGGATCGTGGCTTAACGATGGCGGCCGCGTGTTTGCTGTCAGGGAAGTGCGCCAGGTAGTCAAAGCGGCCTTCTTTAATCTCGGTCAGGATCGCAGCCCGCTTATTGGCAGCGTAGAGAATTGAGTTTTTATTAACCCTGACAATGCCCGGAAGCGGTTCGCGGTGGCGCTTACCGTTCAGCATGAAGCTGATGCGGATAGCATTGCCGTGTATTTCAATGCCGGCTGGGAGGTCAGTTATACCTGCCGGCAGTGCCTTTTTAGCCATTCGTCTCCACCCATTTCTCTATTGCTGGCACACAGTACCAGTACTCGCGCGGGCCTTTCTGCTGAAAGTGGACGCCCTCCAGCCACCGGCCAGCCAGGCGATACTTTTTGGCCACGTTTTGCGTTATGCCGAAAATCGGCATTAGCATTGCTCCGCGCACCCACTTACCAGGCGTGATGCTATGTACCGAACCTGCTTCAACTGTTGCTGCTTGTACCATTCTGACTGTCCTCAGAGGTTATTTAGTTTTGTTACTTTCTGCCTGCTGTTGCCAATAACACTTCATTGCCCCGGACGTAGCCGGGGAATATCTTTGTTATAGTTCTTTAACGGCGTCTACGGATATGACCCAAGGCCATCCGCGCCTGTTACCTGTTTTGCCGAGTACGGCCTTAACTTTCTCTTCTGCTTCGGCTTTCGTTTTTGCCTTTACCGTCAGTCTCTCAGCTTGATCCCAGCGGGGGAGGTAATAACCGGTAGGGTCCTTCTCTGTTGCCTTAATTTGAAACTCAAACATGCTTGGCTCCGTTCATTGACTCTGGGTTAAAGCATCCCGACAATTTTGCTCATCGCTACGCGGGAAATAATCAGACCCATGTAAGTAGCGGTACAGCCATCAAACTGTGAAGGGCTCCACCAGTCTTTTCGCTTCATGGCGTTTTCAAGCGAGTCGTACAGCTCGTCGGTGTGTTTATTTGGGCATTCGATGCGGATCAGTTCGCCGGCATCGGTTACAAGATCGACGTATTCAGTTGCCATTTGTGGACTCCTGTACTGTTTTCATCTCGTTACGCAAAAACTTGATAACAAACGCGCCCGTAAGGCGTTTATTGGTTTCTGGCCACCCTTCAATTTCGTCAATCACTTCTCCTGCGCTGTTGCGAACCTGTTCCATACGTGGCTTTCCAACATTCCACAACACGCGGTCAAGGGCCAACGAAAACACTGCGTCTTGGTCTGTCGCTTCACCCCAGTAATCCGCTTCGCCGCCAATAACATAGCAGTTCGACACAGAGGACTTAGTCATATAGTGGCTGCGCTTTTGTTTAGCGGTCACCTTGGCTTTGCGCTTACCAAGGAGGGGTTTTCCGATATGCAAATCACCAACGGGCTCTTCATCAATCCATGCATTTTTTGCTATCGGATGTCCCATATCTACAATGCGCTTGCAGAGCTTTTTAAGAATTCGTGGGTTCATCACCGGCCTCCTGTGCTGCTTCAAAGTACACATCCTTAGCCCATGAGCTGCCATCTATCGCCATGCTGGTTATGAAATAGAGGTTTTTCTTTATATTGATCAGCACTTCCTCTTTATCGGTTCCAGCATTAAGGATTACTTTTGCACGATAGGTCTGCGGCTTTCCGCTGAATGTGCAGTGAATTTTGCAGCCGCGCTCAATCTGGCCAGGCGCAGTA
>Ga0100402_1000131_pt1 | contig 94621 bp, 84 predicted proteins | sample CryGeyme20150102_FD_80419 | JGI IMG/M metagenome (GOLD analysis project Ga0100402, IMG submission 80419) | Groundwater microbial communities from Crystal Geyser aquifers in Utah, USA - Crystal Geyser metaG 2015-0102 | ecosystem: Environmental > Aquatic > Deep subsurface > Groundwater | place... | reverse complement strand
TAACCAAAATAAAAAAATGGGATTAAAATTAATTTTAAACTAAATTTATGATCAACATAAACATACACCAGTCTAATAAAAAAAAAAAGCACACGATTCAAAACTCAATGAAGAACAAAAATCAATCACTTCATAAAGTTATTTGTTTGTAATCTCTACAAACGTATGGTAAAATACTGTGCATGCATTAAAACTGAACTATAAAAAATACTACTTAAGAGAAAGAGATGTCATCAGAATCGATGCTTAAAGACTTAGAAAATATATTAAAAAACAATTACCATGTGATTGTTGAGAAAAATCAAAGCAATGCTGACTATTTACTTTTAAAAACTGCCACCAAAAATGATATTCAGTTTTTAAATCCCTACCTCATCAACCAAATGATTCAAAAAGACCAAACAGGAAACAAGCAATATATTTCAGAACTTCCACGTCAAAACTGGTTCGAATGCTATAAAACTATTTCAAATCAATTTGAGACTTTAAACAGTAATATTAACATATTAAGATACAAAGCCGAAAGCCTTTTTATTTTAAGGAATTTAAAACTTGAAAATTTCTTTAGAGAAAAGAATAAATATATTAATAATGATGCATTGAAGCCTGAAAAATATGATTCTAACGCACTGGTCAATCAGGAAATATTAAAATTAGCAGCGATTCTAGGTCATCTTATTAAAAAAACACTTCAAGCAAAAAATGATTTAAGTGTTTTATCAATTTCAGAACTAATGCTTCAATATCAAAAAGCTAATCATTGCTATAAAATTTTAAAACTGTATATAGAAATATTTGATCAAAAAAATCGAATTGAATCAGATATAAAAAATAGAAACAAAATTGAATATGCTAATTTCAAAAATGAATATATGAATTTTAATCAATTAATATTAAACACCCATTCCGAACAAACAATTTATTTTTCTTTATATTTCGAAAAAGCAAAAAAAATAAAAGAAGATTTGGACAATATGGAACACAAACAAACAGTAGAAAAATTTATACAAAAAATATACGGAGATAAAGTCCATTTGCAATTAAATGCTGATGAAGTAGAAATTGAATTTAGAAACAAAGAATCTCAAGAAAAATTCAATCAAGACTTTCATATTGTTACGGACGCTCTTAAAGTAAAGCTTTCTCAAGACCAATATAAAAATTTAAATAATTTTATAATAGTCAAAAATCAATTTAACGAATTATATACTGATCTGAAATTACTAGAAAATAAAATTCCCAAACATCATTTAGATATATTGATGAAAAAATTAAATGCGATTGAAAACCAATTATTTAAAATGTCTCAAAAAAACACTAAAGATTTATTTGAACTTATTAATATTTTAAAAAAATTAATAAATAATACTAAAGATAGTTTAAATATTAAAAATAAAGAATTAAGTAAGCGAAAAATAACAAGCGATTTTGCTGTTGCATTGGAAGAAATTTCTTATTACGATAAAAATGATAAATTTATCATATCAAATATAGAATATATTTTTGCAATGTTTGGTATAGTAATAGGGGCAGCCGTAGGCTACGGGGCTCAATTTTTAACTACAGTCATATCAACAAGTATAGCTTTAGGAACTGCAGCAACTCCATTGAGCATTTTTTTTGGCGCTTGTGCGGTTGGTTATATTGGATATCAATTAGGAAAATGGGTAGCGACTTCATCCTTTTCTGAAATTAGAGAAAAAAATAAGAATTTTAAAACTAGTATAGATTTTACCAAAGAGTTGAGAGAATTAGTCAAACAAGCATATAACCCCAAAAGCATTATACACTTCGAAAATCAATTAAAACACTCTATTCATGATATCGAATTAATTCCTGCCAATAGCCAATTTAAGTTGTTTGTTACTAAAAAAACAAGTAAAGAAACACTTAAAAAATATTTAGAAGGATTTCAACTTAAATTTGAAGAAAAAAACACTAACTTTGAAAAAAACAATCATTCGTCAGGATACGAGTTTCTATTGAACCACAAGAATTTTGCAAGCTTCAAAGAAAAGTTTTCAGAAGATTTGCATAAAAAACAAATTTTGAAACTTGAATTTTCAGAGTATTTTCAAAAAATTCGAATTCTTTATCCTCATTTTCATAAAACAAACAAAATTCCTAAAGTTTCTCATCAATTAAATAACACTATTTTGTTGTTAAATAGGCAAAGTTTAAAAATTATACTGGATCTTCTGAAATCAAATAATATCAATCAAAAAAAATTCAATATTAAAATTAATAAACTCTCTGATCAAAGATATGAAATTTTATTTGAATATGAAGTTTATAAAGAAATAGTTTCTCTATTAAAGCAAAAGAGCCATCGAGGGGAGTTATTAAAAGAATTCATAGCTAAAGAAGAGTACTGTGTTCAATCAACTGCTTATATTGAAGAAAAAAATAAAAGCCTATTTATTTTTCAAATAAATGACCGTGAAAATTTTATTGAAGCAAACAAGCTATTTCAAAAATTAGAAGAAATCGTGGTTTCTCCAAAAATTATCTCATGGTATGCTCGCCGAGCAATAGCCATTACATCAGGACAACTTAACCAGTTGATTGATTGGTTAGAAAATAATTCTAACCAACATCAGCCAGTGCAAAACTATCGGCTAGTTTAGTCAATTAAGCGGTACCTACAACGACACATTTGTGAAAAAGTACCATCGCGACAAAGGACTTGGTTGCCTGCACAACCTATACTACCACCATTACATGCACAGCAGCCACAACGATTCGCGACTTTTTTTTCAAGATAATAACCTTCACACCTATACTCTTTTACGCAAATAGCATTAGGGTATTCATTATTATACACACCAACAGGCCTTTCTGGGCACTGACTCCCTGTGCAATAAAACCGCTCACTTGTTAGTGATGTTTTATCGTTATTTGCCCATAAGTCACTCAGTGTTAGACAAAATGTGATAAAGATTAAATATTTCATTATGCTTTTAGTCGTTAGCATGTTTTAATCCTCTGGTATTTATAAGCTTTATGTACAGAGTATAACAGATCATGCCAGAATTACCCGAAGTCGAAACAACTTTACGTGGAATTATCCCGCATATGTTGCATAAAAAAATAAAGTGTTTCATTATAAGAAACCCTAACCTTCGCTGGCCTATTCCTAGTGAAATTAACTTAAATATGAGCAATCAGATCATTTCATCAATCACTAGAAGAGGTAAATATCTATTATTCGAAACGAGAAATGGCTATATGATTTTACATTTAGGCATGTCTGGAAGGTTACATATCGTTCCCACTGCGACGCCTCCTAAACCCCATGATCATGTGGATATCATTTTATCTAATGATCTTTGCTGTCGTTATTATGATCCTAGGCGGTTTGGCTGCATGCTGTGGACTGATAGTGACCCGTTACAACATAAACTATTAAAAAAGCTAGGCCCAGAGCCTCTCACTGAAGAATTTAATACTGTATATATCTATCAAGCTAGTCGAGAGCGTAAAGTAGGCATCAAACAATTTATTATGAATAGTCAAATAGTGGTTGGCGTTGGCAATATTTACGCAAATGAAGCTTTATTTTTTGCAGGGATTCATCCTAGTCGCCAAGCTGGACGCATTAGCTATCAACGCTACGAAAAATTAGTCGCTGCAATAAAACAAGTCCTTACCTTGGCGATAGCCGATGGCGGCACGACATTACGTGATTTTTTCACTATTGATGGTCAACCTGGCTATTTCAAACAATCTTTAGCTGTTTATGGCCGAGCAGAAGAACCATGTGTAAAATGTAAAAGAAAGTTGATCCAAAAAAATATTAATCAACGCACGACAGTCTTTTGTTCTCAATGTCAGCGTTGATCTAATCCCTGTGTAGTTACAGTTGCTTTTCCTAAGCGTCGGGGGTCAGAAGCAGCATAAATTTTGTGGTTACACTTATCCCATAAGATGGCTTGCATGTCACTGTAGGGCGTCGATAACTGATGAATTTTATAGCCCATCTTTTCTAGTGCAAGTTTATTTTCCTGGCTTAAGCCATTTGCTTCGACGTAGACTTTATCAGGAATATATTGGTGATGATAGCGACCTAAGCGCACCCATGAATCGGGAAGATTACCGCGCTTAAAATCAAGCACTGCGTGTAATAAAATACTAGGGATCCAACTTCCTCCAGGGGCACCTAAAATTGCTATTTTATCAGGTTCAATTAAAAAGCTAGGCGTCATACTTGATAATGGTCTTTTTTTCGAAGCGATTAGATTAGCCTTACTCCCGATAACCCCATATACATTTCTAGCAGTTAAGGTTGAGCTAAAATCATCCATCACATCATTTAAAATAACCCCTGTACCTTGCGGGATAAATCCTGAACCGAATCGATAATTTAAACTCAAGGTTGCAGCAATCATATTTCCTTCCGTATCGATAATAGAAAAGTGCGTGGTATGGTGCTGCTTCTTATTTGAGAATTTTTTAGAAGAGAGCTCAACACTAGAGGAAGCTTTGTTAAGAGTAATTGAAGAAGCCATTTTATAAGCATGAGATTTTGAAAGGAGATATTTAATAGGCATCATGACAAAAGCAGGATCCCCGAGATAATGAGACCTATCAAAAAATGCACGCCTCATCACTTCAATTGTTAATTGGATTTGAGTTATTGCTGGCATTTGCGCTATATCAAAATGATCTAGAATATTAAGCATAGTCGCAAGGGCAACTCCCCCGGCGGATGGTGGCGGTGACGTAATGAGAGTTAAGTCACCATGTTGCGATTTCAAAGGTTTACGTGTGATGACACGATAATTTGCTAAATCCTTTAAAGTCCAGACCCCGCCAGACTCGCGCACCCCTTGAACTAATTTTTGGGCGATTTCACCTCGATAAAAACCATCAGCGCCAAATTTAGAAAATATTCTAAGTGTATTCGCTAAGTCTGCTTGCTTAATCACATCTCCGACCTGAGGAACATGATTGTCTTTAAGAAATATTTTTGCTGCACCTGGGTATTCCTTAATTACTGAAAAACGCTGCTCGATATAACTTTGTAGTAAAGGCCCGACTTGAATACCTTTCTCTGCGAATGCTATTGCCGGTGCAACTGTTTGAGATAAGGGTAGTTTTCCATGACGCTTGGCGAGATAATCTAGGGCTGCCGGTAATCCTGGAATCGCCGCTGCTAATGGCCCATTTAATGATTGATTAGGAATGACTTGATCGTATTCATCTAAGTACATGTTGTGCGAAGCTGCTTTGGGTGCGGTCTCACGTGCATCTATAAACAAATACTGTTGACGTTTGGCACTATAAAATAATATAAATCCACCACCTCCCAATCCAGAATTGTACGGTTCGGTAACATTTAGCATCGTTGCCACGGCAATTGCAGCATCGAATGCGTTTCCCCCTTGTTTTAAAATCTGAATTCCTGCGTCGGTCGCATATTTTGAGGCGCTTGCAATTGCAGCAGAGGGTGGCAGTTCAGGTTTTGCATGCCCATAAGTGAAAAAAAGTAAACTAAAAATCACCAACCAAATACGCATTAATTGTCTCCGCTTGATATTGCTGATTGTAGCTGATGATACTTTGCACGTAGTTGCTCTTCAGTTTCTTTAAAATCAGGGTTCATTGGTATGCAATCGACTGGGCAAACCTCCCGACACTGCGGCTCATTGAAATGACCGACGCACTCAGTGCATTTAAGAGGGTCTATCTCATAAATAAATTCGCCTTGAGTAATCGCCTGATTAGGGCATTCAGGTTCACAAACATCACAGTTAATACATTCATCTGTTATCATTAATGCCATATAAATACCTCATAATCCTTTTAACGCCTGCAAAACAGGCAGGGGAACAAATTGAGTCACATCACCGCCAAGTTTGGCGATTTCTTTAACTAAACTTGATGAAATAAATGTGTTTTTTTCTGAAGGTGTTAAAAAAACCGTCTCGATCTCAGGGTTTAAACAACGGTTCATACTCGCTAACTGAAACTCAAACTCAAAATCTGATACTGCACGTAATCCTCGCAGGATCACTGTGGCTGCTATTGATTCAGCATACTCCATTAATAAATTGTCAAACCCATAAACTTCCACATTCCACTTAGACCCTATGGATTTCTGTACAAAATTTACTCTTTGTTCAAGATCAAATAGAGGCTTTTTATTCGGATTGGCAGCCACACCTATGGTCACTTTGTCAAATAACTTAGCAACTCGAGAAATCAACTCAAGATGTCCATTCGTAATGGGATCAAACGTTCCAGGATATAAAATGTGTGTACTCATTGAGCCTCATGATTGACATTGGTAAGATAGCATTATACATTTTTAGTTAATATTTGAAAATTTACTTTAAGGCCTATTAGATGACAGACACACGCACAGAAAGTGATAGCATAGGAGAAATCCAAGTAGCTGCAGACCGTTACTGGGGTGCTCAAACCCAACGATCGTTACATTATTTTAATATTGGCCATGATATTATGCCTAGAGAATTAATCTGGGCTTTTGGAATTCTTAAAAAAGCCGCAGCTATGACCAATCATGACTTAGGCAAGCTTGATAAAATAACCTTAGAATTGATTTTGCAAGCTGCGGATGAAGTTATCAGCGGCCAATTGAGTGAACATTTCCCATTACATATTTGGCAAACAGGTAGCGGAACACAGACGAATATGAACGTCAATGAAGTGATTTCTAATCGTGCAATTGAGATCGCTGGCGGCGTTATGGGAAGTAAACATCCGGTTCATCCTAATGATCATGTGAATATGTCACAGTCATCTAATGATACATTTCCTACGGCAATGACGATAGCTTGTGCTCATGCTATCCATAGTCAATTACTACCAAAACTCAATCGCTTAAGCGATACTTTAGAGGAAAAAAGTTTCGCGTTCGAAAATATTGTTAAAATTGGTCGTACACATCTACAAGATGCTGTACCTCTAACGTTAGGGCAAGAATTTTCTGGCTATGTGGCTCAGCTAGAATATTGTCAAAAAGCAATCCTCAACTGTTTGCCTGGGCTGTATGAATTAGCTATTGGAGGAACCGCTGTGGGCACAGGTTTAAATACTCATCCTGAATTTGCCCAAAAAGCTGCCGCAAAAATTGCAGAATTAACACACATGCCTTTTGTCAGTGCGGGTAACAAATTTGCAGCGTTAGCTTCACACGATCCAATTTTAATTATGAGTGGCTGCTTACGATCTCTAGCTGCAAGCTTAATGAAAATCGCAAATGATATTCGCTGGCTAGGTTCAGGACCTCGCTGTGGGATAGGTGAATTAATTTTGCCAGCTAATGAGCCAGGTTCGTCTATCATGCCTGGAAAAGTAAACCCAACCCAATGTGAAGCAATGACGATGGTCTGTACACAAGTCATAGGTAATGATGCGGCTATAGGCTTTGCAGGTTCTCAAGGTAATTTCGAGTTAAATGTATTTAAACCTGTAATCATTCATAATTTTATTCACTCTGTAAACATTCTTTCAGATGCATGTGCAAGTTTCACTGATTTCTGTGTTAAGGATATTGAGCCTAATTTAGATCGAATTGATCATTTCTTAAATAATTCTTTGATGCTAGTCACGGCACTCAATCAAGTGATTGGTTATGATAAAGCGGCTAAGATTGCAAAAAAAGCTTATCTAGAACAATCGACTTTAAAGCAAGCCTGTACCACTCTAGGTTATCTGAGCGCAGATGAGTTTGATAAATATGTTAATCCAAAAGAAATGACTAAACCTTAAGGAGTTAATCTTCATATTAGATTAGCAGTAAAATTTCACTACTGTTCTAAACGCTAAGGATCGCTTTTAGAAATCATATTTAATAGGGGCATTTATACGACCCCTAATTTTTTTAAAATTCCTTGTAAAATGTCAAGGTTTTGAAAATCAATTTTCACTTGACCGCTATTTTGCTGATAATCGATCTGACTACGACAGCCTAACTTATCACTCAACGATCGCTCTAGAGCGGCAATATTTGGATCACGTTTTTTAATAGGTTGGTCTGCTAAACGATTATTTTTTATTTCAGTTTCCAATCGTCGTACACTCCAGTTTCTAGCAATTGTTTTCTCTGCTAGAAATCGCTGTTCTGATTTTAAAACCCCTATTAAAATTTTGCCATGACCTTCGGTTAATTGACCTTCAATCAATTTTTCTTGAACATACGGGTGTAATTTTAATAAGCGTAATGCATTCGTCACTTTAACTCGAGATTTACCTACAGCCGCAGCAACCTCCTCATGAATATAGCCAAATTGCTCGATCAATCGTTGATACGCTTTAGCTTCTTCAATCGGGTTTAAATCAACCCGATTGACATTCTCAATCGTTGCAATTTCTAAGGCTTGATCATCCGTATAACTATTAATTAAACAAGGGACCTCAATAAGCTGAGCAATTTGTGCAGCGCGCCAACGGCGCTCACCTGCGATAATTTCATATTGATTTTCGTTAATCGGCCTTACCACGATTGGCTGAATAATTCCTGAAGAACGTATTGACTGTGCCAATTCAGCAAGTGTTTCTTGATTGAAAACTTTTCTAGGCTGTAACGGACTGCGACATAACATATCAATGGCCAGAGTTTTTAATTCAGGTTTAGTTAACATAAGCTCGACTTATAAAATTTAGGCTGTTGACACAAGAAATTTAGTGCATCTTTGGCAATCTCAAAAGGGTTTAAATTATGGTGTAATTTTCCAGTATAAATAAATAGTGCTTTGGGCTGCAATGCTCTAGAAAATAATTGGTTAGCTAATCGAACAGGTACCACAGAATCTAATTCACCATGAGCAATGATCACTGGAGCATTTATCTGATCAATTTTTTCAATCGAGTTGAATCGATCTTTTAATAGTAATTTAATCGGTAGAAATGGATAATGCAGTTGACCTACATCAGCGACACTCGTCAATGGCGATTGTAAAATAACTGCCGCCACAGGATATTGCTTAGCAAGTTCAATGGCTACTGCACTCCCAAGTGATTCACCAAAAACAACAATAGAGTCAGAAGCAATGTCTTGGTTTAAAATGAACTGATAAGCTGCTTCAGCATCTCGATATAAACCCACCTCGGTAGGCTCCCCCTGATTTCCACCATATCCACGATACTCAACTAAGAGCACCCCCATCCCACGCTGTAAGTATGACGCAACATTATCTTCCCGCATAGCAATATTGCCACTATTTCCATGAAAATAAATCAGCGTGGGATGGTTTTTCTGGCCGGGTAAATACCACGCTGTTAGCTCTAAATGGTCTTCTGTTTGAATTTTTACTTCACTGAATTTTTTGGACGCACCAAGTTCGTGACTTGGAAAATAAATAAGATGACGTTGCATAACATACATAAACAAGCATACTGCAATATATATGGCTAAGGTACTAATCAGTATTTTTATCACTGTGAAATCGTAATTTTAGAAAAAAATAATATTATAGGAATCCGTTGTCCAAGTATACTACTGTCAAGCAACAAATATTCTGCACGCTTAATTTTTAAAAAAATTATACTTAATTATCTAGTCTGTACATCATTTTTTGTCTCAGTCAATTCGTATAACTTTATGAATAAAACTAAATAACGTATAAAAACAATACTGGCTGTATTATTGTTAAACAATCTTGTCAGACCAAACGACCCTTTATTTCAGAAATATCGACTCGAAATGCTTCTTTTTTTGAGATAAGATGATAACACTAGTTAATGATGCAGGGTCATTAATATTCCTAATGTTACCACTCTGCATCATTGACCAGCCCAATGAATAAACTCTTTTTAGTGATGAGGTATTCGCAATGAATACTTCATCTTTTTTTTTGTAAGGTAGTCATTATTCACTATTTTGCGCTATACTCAATTAAATGAATGTATTTAAAACTAAGTGATGACCAATGACAGATAAAAATAGTGTAGGGGAAACTTCTAATCTCAAACAGACTTGGCTTGCCCAATGTGCACATGAATTACGCATTCCAATCGCGCAAATTGATGCAGCAGTCGAAATGTTAATCCTCGATAATGAAAAAAATATACTATCTAATGAAGAAAAACAACAGTATTTACAGGATGTCATTGCAGCCAACCAATCCTTACACCATTTAGTCGAAGACTGCATTGCTTTTATCAAAGGTCGCCAGACTGACTTTCAATTGCAAGTGACTCGTTGCCACTTGAAGTCTTTACTTAATCAATTACATCATAGTTTTTTGGGACAAATGCATGAAGGTATTGAGCTACACTATGATTATCCTGACTCCTTACCTGAATATGTCATGGGTGACCGGCAGCGAATTAACCAATGTGTCGCCAATTTGATTAGAAATGCGGCTAAATTTACTGAAAAAGGTAGTATTACCTTGCAAGTACTTCGCACTAACTCTAAGCCGGATATGCTTAAAGTTGTGGTTTCTGACACTGGAATAGGTATTTCTAAAGAAAAACTTGCAACCATCTGGGATGCTTTCATTAAAGTGCATGATGCTGCAGTTGATCAAAAAATGCAGCGACATCAAGGCCTAGGGCTTGGATTAGCGATAGTTAGACAGTTTGTGACCCAAATGAATGGCGAAGTTGGCGTCAAAAGCATCGTTGGTGAAGGTTCTAAATTTTATTTGACTTTACCTATAGCAGATTAAGCTGACTTAGGTTAGGTGATAGTTAAATCATTCGTAGCTCTAATAAATAGCAAAATCGGCTTTAAATGTATCGTAGGTACGGCTCTGAGTTTTATTTGTCTTTTCTTGATAGCTAAATAATATCATGCATCACCTTTTAATTTTTTTTTCAGATACGTATCTCAAATTACAAATTCAAACTACGGCCGCCGTCGACCGTTAAAATCTGACCCGTAATATAAGTACATTGCTCAGCTAGCGCCCAGACCGCTTGAGCGATATCCCTTGGTTCGCCAAAACGCGCTAATGGCGTACGCGAAAGTAGACGTGAATGCATCTCAGGATCGAGTGAATTATCTCCTTCAGGCGCCGCAGCAACCCCAGGAGCAACAGCATTGACTCTAATCCTAGGCGCTAATTCCTTTGCTAACGACTTTGTCATCATCGTTAGTGCCGCTTTTGCAATGCAGTAAACGCTATAATCTCGCATTGGGCGACTTGCATGAATATCCGTAATTGAGATAATAGATCCTTGACTTTGATTAAGCCATGGAATGAGTGTTTGACTTAAAAAAAATGCACCTTTAACATTACTATTAATTAAATCATCCCACTGCAACTCAGAAGTCGTACCCAGTTTGGTGATCCTAAATCCTGACGCATTATGCACTAAAACATCTAATCGCTGCCAATCAACCAATACTTCTGCAATGCTAAGAAATGTTTCCGGGCAACTTAAATTACATCGCCACAACCGACATGAATCTTGTCGTGTGGCGTTGAAACGAGCAGCAAGCTTTTCAGCATCACTTCTGGATTGATTGTAATGGATAACGACTCGGTAACCGTGAGAATGAAAATATTCAGCAACGCAGGCACCAATCCGGCGAGCAGCGCCAGTGACTAACACTACTTTTGCTGATGTTTGTTTGTTAAAATTAGTACTCATTATCAAATTAGCAAACTTAGGTCAAATGCCAGAAAGTCATCATTTTAAACTAAATCCCGACGAACAAGCAATTATAGAGTCTCTTCAAGCAGCCATTCTAAAATTATTAGCCAACCCCGATGGCAAAATTACTTTTCATGATTTCATGCAAACGGTACTCTACACACCTGGGCTTGGCTATTATATGAATAATAAACTCAAATTAGGCAAAGAAGGAGATTTCACGACGGCACCTGAGATGAGTTCTTTATTTGGCCAGTGCATTGCTTCTCAGACATTTAAAGTATTACAAACGCTTGAAAAACCAAATATTATCGAGTTTGGCGCAGGAAGTGGCAAGCTAGCATGTGACATATTGCAAAGCTTAGCTGAACGGCAGATGTTGCCTATGAATTACTACATTGTTGAATTAAGTGGCCATTTAAAGCAATTACAATATGCGACTATTAAAGCGCACTGCCCTGAACATTTAAATCGTGTGCATTGGGTTTCTGAATTAACAGATATTGACCAAGCAATGGTGATTGCCAATGAAGTGTTAGATGCTATGCCTATTCATTTAGTCAATATTTCGCCTACTGATGCCAAAGAATACTATGTGACCTATGCGGATAATCAATGGCAATTTCAGCTTGGCAATTTATCGAATAGGCGCTTGGGTTCAGCTATAGACAATTTACGTAAATCCAATGATTACTTTACCACGCACTATTACCATGCCACTGAAATTAACCTATATATCGAACCTTGGTTAAGAAATATTGCTACAGTCCTAGAAAAAGCCTGCATCCTTATATTAGATTATGGCTTCCCTCGGCGCGAATATTACCACCCTGATCGAGACCAAGGCACATTGATGTGTCATTATCGACACCGTTGCCACCCAAACCCTTTACGCTTATTTGGAGTACAAGATATTACTGCTCATGTCGATTTTACTGCAGTTGCAGAGGCAGCAGATACTAATCAATTAACCGTCCAAGGCTTCACAACGCTTGGTTATTTTTTACTAAGCTCAGGATTGCATCAAAAAATCAATCCAATGACTGTAAATGTTGAAGATTGGCAAAATAAACAAGCAATTATGCAGTTAACATCTCCCAATGAAATGGGTGAACTTTTTAAAGTCATGCAGCTGACTAAAAATCTTGACCTTAAGCTCTCAGGGTATACACTTAAAGATATGATTTACCGATTATAGGAATTTATGATTTATTTATTTGTACAAATATTATTCGCAGCTGTTTTTTATCCATTATTTTTGATCATGCTGAGTTCAGTGGTAACATTTCTTAATCAATCACCACACCAACTATGGAAAAAATATACTGCGATTTCAATATTGCTTGCTTCTGGCACCTTAACTTATTTTAGCCTGAGTATATTTCAAAATCCTAGCAATGAATTGGCAACCTATTTAATAAGTTCTACAGTTTTTTTAGTATTTTTAACGTATTATTTTTGTAAGCTAGCTATCCGGCATTCAACTAACCGTAGGATATTGATTTACTGCTTGTTAACAATCTTGTTGCCTTTACTTGATTTAGCTTTACTCTACACAGGTCAATTCTCGCCATTAAACAATTTGCAGGCGGCTACTCTTCAACTGACATTACTCGTTGACTTATGTCGATGGCCGTTGACGCTATTGCTCGCGCTAGTAAACTGTATCAGCCAAAAATTGTATAAACATTTGTTTATCATCGCCGCCGGATTTATTGCTTTCATATATTTATTGTTAGCCATCACACACGGCGTGTTTCTACAATTTAACTAGTTTATCCGTGCTTGCATCACTTTTTCCGGAACTTCTCGGATATTTCTTATGATACCGATGAACTGCATGAATTTTAAAATTTGATAGGTCATATCAATTTCATACCAAACGAATCCTTGACGAGTACTTGTTGGATAATAATGATGATTGTTGTGCCAACCTTCACCTAGTGTAAAAACCGCTAATATAGCATTATTGCGGCTATTATCTTCCGTTGGAAAACGTTTAACGCCAAAACGGTGCATAATGGAATTGATTGAAACAGTGACGTGTAATAAAAATACTGTAGAAATAAAATATCCCCAAATGAGCATTTGCCAACCATTTGTATTCAACCCTGGGTATGCACGCTGTAAATAAGCACCTAGGTAATAAGTTCCAATAGCAAGCAACAATGGCACTAAAGTATCTAACTTATCTAGAATACGTAGTTCAGGGAACCTTAGTAAGTCTTGCACGCGTTTAGCATTATAGTAATAATGACGACGACTTAAAAACCACCCAACGTGGCTCCAGAAAAACCCATGTTGAACCGGAGAGTGAGCATCATTAGGTTTGTCAGAACGCATGTGATGATCACGATGATGAGCTGCCCACCAAATGGGTCCACGTTGCGTTGCACTAGCCCCTATAATTGCAAATATGAATTGAAAAAAGCGATTCGTCTTGTAAGTCGCATGTGAAAAGTAACGATGATAAAAAGCGCCTATTGCGAAAACTCTGATGACATAGAGTCCAAATGCGACACCAACAGCCACCCAGCTAACACCAACCACAAAAGCAAAAAGACAGACGACATGCATTAAAATAAATGGGATGACCCTTAGCCAATCAACTTCATAATCTTTTGCGCAGTCAACATAACCATCTTTAGCACTATCACTCACTAACCATGCACCTGCGACTCTAATTAAATTTTTCATTGAATTCCAATACTCTCTGATGGATACATTTTTAACATTATAAGCTGGTGATTTTGAGAAAGCAATTAATCTTCTTCCCAGCTGGATTTTTCTAGATGTTCTTGTCGCTGCTTTGCTTCAATACTCAGAGTAGCAGTCGGGCGTGCTAGAAGGCGAGGAATGCCAATAGGTTCTCCACTTTCACGACAATAACCATAATCGCCTTTTTTAATATCTCGCAAAGAAGACTCAATTTTCCGCAATAACTTGGTTAAACGTTCCATCTTACGCAACTCTAACTGCTGCATTTCAGTACGAGATGCAGTATCTAAAGGATCATGATTGTCTTCAATTCGACCTAGTTCCTGCTTAGATTCGCTAACTTCTACCAATATTTCTTCATACATTTGCTTCAATTTAGTTTGGAAAAACTCAACTTGCTGCTCATTCATGTAATCATCTTCGGGCATTGCCAATATTTCTTTATCAGTAAGCATGCCATTGTCTCCTAATTATTTAAAATATATTCAATTATAGCCATAAGTAAAAATCTTACTTCGCCGAGTGAACGCACAAGTTCAAGGAATAGACTTATTGTGCGTATCGACAAATAATCTTTCGGCATTTATACCACTAAATTGAGCCTACTCATAGTATGTTTTTGAGATTAATATTAACCATTAGTGACTCTAAAATTTGTTTACCGAGATTATATTGCCTGATATCATCAAGCCTGTCTAACATTAAGAGTGCTATGAATACCGCAACAATTGAGCTTTTCAAAGAAAATATGAAATTTTCTGCAGGACATTATACTATCTTTAGCGCAACTCATCGCGAAAAATTGCACGGACATAATTTTAATGTTTATGCTGCAATCACCGCTGCCGTCAATGAAAATGGAATGACTTTTGACTACGATATTTATAAAGACAAACTCCATCGGTTATGTAAAAGTCTCAGTGAAACTTTTCTAGTGGCGGGTGAGTCACCCTATCAAACGATTATCACTGAAGGTGACCAATTATTTGTCCATTTTAACAACGAAAAAATTCCATTTCTTAAAAAAGATGTGACACTGTTACCGGTAACCAATATTACTGTTGAAGAATTATCCAGATGGTTCATCCAACAATTGATCGTTGATAGTGAAATAGAAACTTATAAAATTCGTAAAATTGTAATTAAAGTATTCTCAGCTCCTGGTCAAGCGGGCTGCGCTGAGTGGCATTGTGCGCCTCAACAGCTTGGTAGCCCGCAAGGTAATACCTAAAATATTAAAAATTGTAGACATCTGTAGCGAAGATCGGAGATCTAGACACAAAATATAATTTCATGCACAATTCGGCTCTAACTTGATTAATGAAGCAATAATGGCAAATATTTTAGTCTTACATGGTCCAAATTTAAACATGCTGGGTGTGCGTGAGCCAGAAGAGTATGGCTATACTAGTCTCGAAGACATTAACGCACGGTTACAAGAGGGCGCACTAAAATTGGGACACCAATTGCACATAGAACAACATAATAATGAAGCGAATCTGATAACGTCAATCCATCAAACGGTTGAAAACCAAACGAGTTTTATTATTATTAACCCAGCTGCGTTTGCCCATACCAGTATTGCTTTGCGAGATGCACTATTGGCCGTGGCCATTCCCTTTATTGAAGTACATTTAACCAATACTTTTGGCAGAGAAAAATTCCGCCGGGTAAGTTTCCTTGCTGATATTGCTCAAGGAGTAATCATTGGCTTGGGAGCCCAAAGCTATGAATTAGCACTTATCGCATCAACTCAATATTTATCTTGAAATACAGGAGCAAACTATGGATATTCGCAAAATTAAAAAACTCATTGAAATGCTAGACGACACTGGTGTCGCTGAAATTGAAATCAAAGAGGGCGAAGAATCAGTACGCATTGTTAGCCGTCACGGTGTCAACTCAGTAGCGGCTATGGTACCAGCTCCAGTTGCTTTAAATAACCAACATCAACCTACGACACCATTAGCCCCGCCGCCAACACCTGCTGTATTCAGCGAACCTGAACAGGAGAGCTTAAGTGGTCATGTCGTTAAATCTCCGATGGTTGGAACGATTTATCTAGCACCTGCACCTAGTGCTGCTATATTCGTTGAAGTAGGGCAGAAAGTTAATGAAGGTGATGTGCTATGCATTGTTGAAGCGATGAAAATGTTTAACCAAATCGAAGCTGACAAAACTGGTATTCTAAAAGCTCGCTTGGTTGATAATGGCCAACCCGTTGAGTTTGATCAACCATTGTTTATTATTGAATAATCACAGGATGCAACTATGTTTGAAAAAATAATCATTGCCAATCGCGGCGAAATCGCGTTACGCATATTACGTGCTTGCCGAGAATTGGGCATTAAGACAGTTGCTGTTCACTCATCAGCTGATCAAGATCTTATGCATGTTAAAATGGCAGATGAAACCGTTTGCATTGGCCCAGATAATGCAGCCCTCAGCTATTTAAATATTCCAGCGATTATTAGTGCCGCCGAAATTACCGATGCTGAAGCTTTACATCCCGGATATGGCTTTTTGGCGGAAAATGCTGATTTCGCAGAGCGTGTTGAAAGCAGTGGTTTTAAATTCATCGGCCCACGTCCAGATAGTATTCGCTTAATGGGAGATAAAGTATCCGCAATCGCTGCGATGAAAAAAGCAGGTGTTCCTTGCGTCCCAGGTTCAGATGGACCACTCCCCGATGATGACGAAATTAATTTAAAACTTGCCAAAAGCATTGGCTACCCAATCATTGTCAAAGCTTCTGCAGGCGGCGGTGGTCGAGGGATGCGAGTGGTACACACTGAATCTGCTTTATTAAACTCTATTGCAATGGCTAAAAATGAAGCATTAAGTGCATTTGGCAGTGACCAAGTGTATATGGAAAAATTTTTAGAAAACCCTCGCCACATTGAAATACAAGTGCTAGGGAATGGCGAAGGCAGCGCTATTCACTTAGGGGAAAGGGATTGCTCAATGCAACGCCGCCACCAAAAAGTCATTGAAGAAGCCCCAGCTCCAGGGATCTCTGCAGCCGAACGGCAAACCATTGGGGAGCGTTGTGTGAAAGCTTGTGAAAGCTTAAAGTATCGTGGAGCTGGCACATTTGAGTTTTTATATGAGAATGGTGAATTTTATTTCATCGAAATGAATACCCGTATTCAAGTTGAACACCCAGTCACTGAATTAGTCACTGGCGTTGATTTGATAAAAGAGCAAATTCGAATTGCTGCGGGGCTGCCGTTATCATACCAACAACAAGACATCGTGATTAGGGGCCATGCGATTGAATGTCGAATCAATGCTGAAGATCCAGAAACCTTTATGCCCTCTCCAGGAACCATAGATATGTACCATCAAGCGGGTGGGCCTGGAATTCGAGTCGATTCTCACTTGTATAATGGCTATAAAATTCCGCCTTTTTACGATTCAATGATTGGGAAGTTAATTGCTTTTGGTGAAAGCCGCGATGTTGCCCTAAAGCGTTTAAGTCAAGCACTCAATGAAATGATCATCGATGGTATAAAAACAAATATCCCTCTTCATCGAAAATTAGTAAGAGACGCTCATTTTGTAAATGGTGGTACAAACATTCACTATTTAGAAAAAAAATTGGCTGATGAAAACTTAAAGTTTGTTTAAATCATACGAGTCATCCGTCATGATAGGCAATGAAAATGCATTGAATACATTCAGTTATATTGTACAAAATGGTTGCTATGACTTGCATCCACCTTTTGCTATACTAATGCAACTTTATCACCATTCGGCAATTTTTTATGTCTAAATCTCACCCCCTCATTGGTTTAGTTATGGGCTCTCGTAGTGATTGGGAGACCATGAAGCATGCAGCAGATACGTTAAAACACTTAAAAATTTCATTTAGAGCTGAAATCGTTTCTGCTCATCGAACCCCTGATAAATTGTACCAATATGCGACCCATGCAGCAGATATTAATTTACAGGTTATTATTGCAGGTGCTGGAGGTGCAGCTCATCTACCAGGCATGCTCGCTGCAAACACTCATCTCCCTGTGCTTGGGGTGCCCATTCAATCAAAAGCACTGAATGGTATTGACTCACTATTATCAATCGCTCAAATGCCCGCTGGAATACCAGTGGGTACTTTAGCAATAGGCAAAGCTGGTGCGGTCAATGCTGCGTTATTAGCAGCATCAATTTTGGCTTTACGCGATGCTCAAATTAACCAGCAATTAATAAACTTTCGTCAAAATCAAACGGCAGCAGTATTAGAGAATTGCCTATTAGAGGATCATCAACCATGAAGATTGGAATTCTTGGTGGTGGTCAATTAGCTCGTATGCTTGCTCAGGCGGCTACTTCAATCGGCTACCAGACTTTGTGTATTGATCCTAATCCTGTAGCCAGCGCTAAAGCAGTCACTCAAGTTATACATGCTGAATTAACGGACAAGCAAGCCCTCAGTCAACTCGCTAAAGACGTTGATGTCATTACCTTCGAAACTGAGAATATTCCACAAACTACCATTGATTTTATAGCAACAAAAATACCGCTCTCCCCCGACCCTAACGCATTAAAAATTTGTCAAGATCGTTTCCTAGAAAAAAATTTTTGCAATAAACTGAATATTCCAACTGCGGATTTTTGGAAAGTTGATTCTTTTAATGATCTACTTGAGGCCATAGAACAATGCGGTTATCCAGCACTACTTAAAACCAGACGGTTCGGCTATGATGGCAAAGGACAATTTAAAATAACGGCACCCGATGAACTTCACACGGTATGGCAAGACTGCCAACAAAAAGACTTAATTCTAGAGCACTGGGTTGATTATAGAAAAGAGCTATCTTGTCTAGGAGTTTGTACAAATCAGCAAAAATTTGCCACTTACCCTATTATAGAGAATCATCATATCAATGGGATATTACATACCTCAACTGTGGCCAACGATTGCTCGCCACTGATTCGCCAGCTGGCTGAACAGTATACCCAAAAAATTATGGAAAAATTTAACTATTGTGGGGTGTTAGCAGTGGAATTTTTTCAATTAAATAATGAAAAATTAATCGTTAACGAAATAGCCCCTAGAGTACATAATTCTGGCCACTGGACTATAGAAGGTGCGAGTTGTAGCCAATTTGAAAATCACATTCGCGCAGTGACTAATCTTCCCATCGGAAGTTGTGCAGCTATCGGATATACAACAATGATCAACGCTATAGGGACGTTACCGTCATTGCAAGAAATGTTAGCTATTCGAGATTGTCATTGGCATGCTTATGGAAAAGCCGCTAGGCCTAAACGCAAGCTCGGGCATGCAACCATTCATAGCGAAAATTTTGAAAATTTACAAAATAGTTTGTCAAAAGCCTTATTGATAAAACCATTTGATCGAGGATGTTAATCATGCAACCTACAAATCATGCTTCATCGACTATGCGCGGTTGGTTAGTTTGCACTTGTAGTGCTCTGTTTTGGTTTTATGAGTTCATGCAATTGAGTTTAATGGATTCAATTAGCAGTGATATGATGCAAGCATTTAACATGAGTGAATCAACCCTTGCTGAAGTTTCTGCAGCATACTTACTTGCAATCGTTTTATTTTATTTTCCAGTGGGTTATTTATTTGATCGATTCTCTTCACGCCGGCTAATTTTAATCGGCACTGCTTTAGGAACAGTAGCGGCGCTAGCTTTTGCTAAATCAACCAATGTTTATATAGCAGAAATTGCACGATTTGTGAGTGGTTTTTCACACTGCTTAGCATTTTTAGGATGTATGCGTATTGCTGCTCACTGGTTACCAGATAAACTAGGGGCGATCATGGGATGGAACGTTACTATTGGTTTATTGGGCGGGGTCGTCGCGCACACCCCATTCACCTATTTTGTCACAGTCTATGGGTGGCGAGATGCTTTAGTTATTAATAGCTTGCTTGGAATTATTATCTTCGTATTGATTTACTTTATAGTGTATGATTCACCTGGCAATAAAATACTTAAGCAAAAAGCACAGACCCATGGCCGATCATTCATACAAAATTTAAGAATCGTGATAAGTAATCCACAAAACTGGTTTTGTGCATGCTACACTTGCCTATTAAATTTACCCGTGATGTTACTTGGTGCTTTGTGGGGAATATTGTTTTTAACTCAGCAAGCTGATGTAACACGGATCGAGGCCAGTAATATCATTGCAATGATATTCTATGGCACTATCATTGGGTCGCCTATCGTTGGGTACTTATCTGAAAAAATGCAGAGTCGTAAAAAACCGATGATATTAGGTGCTGCACTATCTATTTTAATCGTAGGTATTATTTTTTTAATACCGGATCCAAGTTATATGACTTTAATCAGTTTTTACTTGCTTTTAGGACTTATTACTAGCACACAAATCATTAGCTATCCCGCAATTACGGAGAGTAATCCTGGATCTATTTGCGGTGTAGCATTAAGTTTTTGCTCAATTATTATTATGGGTGGGGGCGGCCTTGGACAAAAGATTTTTGGCTATATTCTAGAAATCGACTGGCAATCATACTTTCCCCATATCGGAACCAATCATTATGGGATCGCATTTTTAATGATTCCTATAGGTTTTATATTAGCTCTTATTGCAGCTTTATTAATGCGTGAGAGTTTTAATCATAAGAAAATTGATCAGTAACCAAGCCAGGAAGAATTCATCTAAAGTTAATTTTGTAAATTTTATTTGGCACTCAATATTTTATTTAAGATACTCAAATAGGCCTTCATTATTTCACCCCTATTTTTCTCGACCACTGACATTGCATTACGCCCAATAGTTATACGTTGTTCATCATCCGTCATTAATTCTATAACTTTTTTAGCCAAAGTGGATTCATTCTCGATTTTAATCAACCCTTGCGCTTGCTCTAGCATCGCTGAAATTTCAGCAAAGTTGAAGACGTACGGCCCTGTAATCATTGCCACACCTAATGCGGCAGCCTCTAAAAAATTGTGTCCTCCTACTTGCACCAAGCTCCCACCAATAAATGCCAAATCAGCAGTCGCATAAAATATTAATAACTCTCCCATCGTATCAACAATAAATATATCTATTTTAGAATTATTCTGCGTGCAATCACTGCGCTCTTGTACCTGGTATCCTTGAGCACGACATAAATGAGTCACTTTTTTAAAACGCTCAGGATGCCTTGGCACTAATACCAATAATATTTCAGGAATGCATTGTTTTATTTTCTTGAATGCGGTGAGTATTATTTCCTCTTCTCCTTGATGAGTACTCGCAACTACCCAAACTTTACGTTTAGACCACATTCGTTTTAATGGTTTAGCAGCTTGATGTATATTTTCAGGTAGCTGCTGATTAAATTTCAAATTGCCAATAACTGTGACTTTATCAGGGCTAGCTCCTAAATTTATATAACGCTTCGCATCAATCGTATTTTGTGCGATGATTAAGGTCAATTGATTCAGTAAAGCTTTAGTGAAGCGTGGTAATTTACTATATTTTGAGGCTGAGCGTGCAGAAAGCCTGGCATTCGCTAATATCACTGGAATTTTTTGACCTTGGCAGCAATGAAGTAAGTTAGGCCAAATTTCAGTTTCCATTACAATCACAACAATGGGACGAACCTTACGCAGAAAACGGTTTAACGCAAATGGAATATCATACGGAACATACGTATGAAAAACTTTGCCTTTTAATAATGTTAGTACGCGATCTGATCCTGCAGGGGTCATTGTTGTCACAGTAATCTGCAGATCAGGATAAATATCTAACAAGCGGTTGATTAAATGTGCAGCAGCAACAGTTTCTCCTACAGATACAGAATGTATCCATAGCCCTCCACTGAGCGCTGTTGGTACCTGAAATAACCCAAATCGCTCTTTTAATCGAGCTCTATAAGCAGGGTTACGCAGTGATTTAAACAAAAGCCTTAGTACAATTAAAGGAATCAGACTGTAGTATAAAAAAGTATAAAAAATACGCAAATTTAATTCCTTACTGGCAAAAACCTTATTGATGGTAGATAATAAGAGTATGACATTTAAATGATTACAATCAAACACTCAGTGAGCAAATTATGAAACATTACCAAAACATCTTAGTCGCTGTAGATTTGACTGAAGATTCAGCAGATCTAGTCAGTAGAGCCCAAGACATTCAAGAATTAAGCCAAGCGAAGCTTAATTTAGTTCATGTGATTGATTACACTCCTATGGTCTATGCAGGTGGAGAATTCGCTGTACCGGTTGATCCAGAAAGCGTAGACCACTCCGCAAAAACGAATGAAGCTCAGGAAAAATTATTAGAACTTGCTGAAACATTCAATATAGATGAAGAGCGATGTCGATTACTATGTGGCGACAAAGAAGATGAATTAGTTCAATTAGTTGAAGAGTTAGATGTTGACTTGATGGTCGTGGGTGCTCATGATAAGCATGGATTTAACCGACTCCTTAGTTCTACAGCCGATAATTTACTTCATGCCTTGCCATGCGATATTTTAATGGTTAAACATTAAACATCTTTAGCTTCTTAATGGCAACTTATATTATTGGTGATGTGCACGGATGCTTCACCCAATTACAGAACTTGCTCACACATATTGACTACCAAGCCAGTCGAGATTATCTTTGGTTTGTAGGTGATATTGTCAATCGTGGTCCACAATCACTAGACTGTCTGCGATTCATCAAACACACTAAAAACTGTCAGATAGTTTTAGGAAATCATGATTTGCACTGTATTGCCACGATGCTCGGATTCCGCAAAGCTTCACCAAAAGATACTTTTGACTCTATCAACCGAGCATCGGATAAAAACCAATTAGTCGCCTGGCTGATTCAACAGCCTTTCCTTTATTTTCACCAACTCACTCAGTCATGCTTAGTTCACGCCGGTCTTCTACCGGCTTGGAATTTACAACAAGCGCAACGATACGCGCAAGAAGTTGAGTATGCCTTAAGATTTGATACTGAAAATTTTTTGGCAAATTTGTATGGAGATATGCCTGAGACATGGAGTGAAAGTTTAGCAGGATATGACAGACTAAGACTTATTGTTAATATATTTACCCGAATGCGTTATTGTTTATCCGCAGAAAAAATTCACATGGCTTGTAATCTACCGCCAGATCAAGCGCCTAAAGGCCTTATTCCTTGGTTTGAAATTGATTCTAAAGAAGCAAACCATATAAATATTTTTTTCGGCCACTGGGCCTCTCTAGACTGTCATGTAAATAAGCCACGAATCACCGCTCTAGATAGTGGTTGCGTTTGGGGGAAGAAATTAACTGCAATTCGTTTAGAAGATATGCAACGGTTCCATGTCAAAGGGCTTTATCAGTAATTCTCACTCATGAGAAATTTATCATAGAACAAGCAATTCTCACTTACTGTATCTAAAGTTTATTCACTTAACTACATGATATAAACAAATACAAATAATAACAACCAAACCACATCGACAAAATGCCAATACCATGCTGCAGCTTCAAAACCAAAATGATCTTTACTAGAAAAATCACCCTTAATGATTCGATACAAGATGACTGAGAGCATAATTGCTCCCACGGTTACATGCATGCCATGGAACCCTGTTAACATATAGAAGGTACTTCCATAAACTCCCGAAGCTAGAGTTAATTTATCGTGCGTAAGCGCCAGATGGTACTCATAAACTTGGCACCCAAGAAATACTGCACCCAATAAAACAGTTAGAGACATTCCCAAAATAATATGCTTACGGTTATCTTTAAGTAATGCCCAATGCGCCCAAGTCAAAGTTAACGCGCTTGTTAATAGTAATGCAGTATTTAAGGTGGGGATACCCCAAGCGTGTAAAATATTTAAAGGCCCTTGATATTCACTATTATCAGGGTTGAGGTATAGTGGCCACATGCCTTGAAAATCAGGCCAAAGCAATTGATGGGTAATGCTGTGCGTCCCAGCGCCGCCTAATGCCGGAATTGAATATGAACGAACATAAAATAAAGCGCCAAAAAAAGCACCAAAAAACATCACCTCAGAAAAAATAAACCAAAACATACCCCAACGATACGAACGATCCATTTGTCGACTGTGCAAGCCAGAACGATTTTCCATGATTACATCTTTGAACCAACCATAGATCATATATACAATAATTGCTGACCCAGGCACAAAAAAACCTAAGCCGATATTGACGTTTCCTTGGATGAGCTGAGAGCCTCCCATCCCTAGACAAAATAGCCCTACAGCGCCAACAACTGGCCAGTGACTACGCTCTGGTACATAATATGTTCCACCTGCCATTTTTTCTTTATCCCCTCTTTTTCACTGATTTCAAATAAATACCTTTAATGAACTCTACCTACTTTTTGAATATTAGTAGCTACAGCCATTTTAGTGTCAAACAATGTGTAAGCAACAGTAATATGATGAATATTTTTAGGTATATCCGGATCGATATGAAATAAAATAGGCATATTCATCTCTTCTCCAGCAGCAAAAGTTTGCTGCTGAAAACAAAAACATTCTGTCTTATGCAAATATTTTGCAGCTATTCCAGGAACGATACTAGGAATTGCTTGCACCGTCATTTCATTAATTGTTTTATTCTTTGCATAGTACGATACTCTTTTAACTTCACCTGGGTGCAGGTGTATCACAGGATTATTGGCATGAAATTCCCACGGCAATAATTCATTATTATTAGAGACAAAAGTGACTGTGATATCGCGGCTCTTATCAATAGCTATCGTTTGCTGAATATCATCCACTTGATAATATTTACCATTGATGCCCGTAACCTGACAAAATACTCTATATATAGGCACCAATGCAAAGCCAAACCCAAACATCCCTATTGCAGCTCCAATTAATATAATAATTAAGCGTTTATTTTTGCGCTGCAAAGCTTCATTCATGCGCTTCCTCGGGAATAATAACCGGTGGCGTTGCAAAAGTGTGGTGTGGTGCCGGTGATGCTACTGTCCACTCTAAACCATGTGCACCTTCCCACACATGGGATGTCGCTGGCTTCCCAGCACGAATACACTTGATGACCGCATACAGAAAAATCAATTGTGACAGACCTAATGTAAATGCACCTATCGAGGCAATTTTATTGAAATTTGCAAACTGTAGTGCATAGTCTGGAATTCGACGTGGCATTCCTGCAAGACCTAAGAAATGCATTGGAAAAAATGTGATATTGAATGAGATTAAAGTAAGCCAAAAATGCAGTTTACCTAAGGTTTCACTATACATTCTGCCACACCACTTGGGTAGCCAGTAATATACTCCACCAAAAATTGCAAACAATGCACCTGCAACAAGAACGTAGTGGAAGTGAGCGACAACAAAATAAGTATCATGATATTGTTGATCGGCCGGAGCTAGCGATAGCATAATCCCTGAAAAACCACCGATAGTAAACATAATAACAAAACCGATTGCAAATAACATTGGAGTTTCAAAAGTTAGTGAGCCACGAAACATTGTACTGATCCAATTAAAAACTTTAACACCCGTTGGCACTGCAATAATCATTGTTGCGTACATGAAAAATAACTCTGCACCTAAGTTGATACCCGTCGCAAACATGTGATGTGCCCACACGATAAATGACATAACAGCAATTGCAGCAATTGCATAAACCATAAAATGATAGCCAAACAATCGCTTACGGCTGAAGGTTGGAATAATCTCTGAAACCACGCCAAAAGCTGGCAAAATCATAATATAAACTTCAGGGTGTCCGAAAAACCAGAATACATGCTGAAAGAGTAATGGATCCCCACCTCCAGCAGCGTTAAAGAACGATGTACCAAAATATTTGTCAGTCAACATCATCGTGACTGCTCCTGCAAGCACTGGCATCACTGCAATCAAAAGAAACGCCGTGATAAACCAACCCCAACAAAACATTGGCATTCTCATCCAATGCATTCCTGGGGCACGCAAATTCAAAATGGTCGCAATAATGTTAATTGCACCCATAATAGACGACAAACCCATTAAATGAATAGACAAAATCATGGCCGCTGTGCTTGGAGGACCATATGTTGTAGAAAGTGGCGCATACATCGTCCAGCCAAAATTAGGTGCAGAACCAGGCATAATCAAAGTACTTAACAAGATCAGCACAGCTGCTGGCATGATCCAGAAACTCCAGTTATTCATTCTTGGAAATGCCATATCTGGCGCACCAATCATCAGCGGTAGCATCCAGTTCGCAAGCCCAGTAAATGCAGGCATAATGGCTCCAAATACCATGACTAAGCCATGTAAAGTCACTGCTTCATTATATTGATTGGGATCTAGGAGTACTCGCCCAGGCTGACTAAGTTCCAAGCGTATACCGAATGCCATGATGCCACCCACAATAAACATAGCAAAACTAAACCAAAGATATAAGGTTCCAATATCTTTATGATTCGTACTAAAAAACCAGCGAGCGAAGAAAGATGGTTTATGGTCGTGCTGTTGAAAGGCAATTTCACTCATTTTTTTCTCCTAATATTTAGTTACGCGCTGCTTGAATATCTTTAGGTAATACAGTGCAACCTTTATCATCATTCCAAGCATTTCGCTCATAGGTAATAACAGCAGCAATCTCAGTATCATCTAGTTGATCGGCAAAAGATTGCATTGCGGTACCTTTGACCCCTTTTAAAACATTATTAATGTGCTGGGCTAATTTACTATCGTCTAAACAAATTTCACTATTTTTAAGAGCAGGAAACGTTGGTGGCATACCACTGCCATCAGGCTTATGACAAACAGCGCACTTGCTTAAATAGACTTCTTTACCTTTTGCCATCAATTCAGCTTTAGAAAGCTCAACTTCAGGCTGGGCATCAACCCGAGCCTCTTGCTCCGCTTCTGCAGTACTCATAACCGCATCGGTGTTTGAATTTTCAGAAACATCAATCCCTTTAGCTTTAGCAATATCAATCGGTTGAACTAAATCGCCAGTGTCGTTGCCCCAAGCATTTCTTTCATAGGTCACAATAGCCGCAATTTCAGTATCAGTTAATTGTGACTCAAACGCTTGCATTGCAGTACCAGACTTCCCATGAAGAACAATATCAATGTGGTTTTTAACAGGTCCAGTTGCAATTGAACTACCTTTGAGTGCAGGGAAAGTCGGTGGCATACCCGCGCCATTTGGTTGATGGCAGGCAGAACAGAAAGATAAATAAGCCTCTTCACCCTTTTCCATTAATTCAGCTTTGCTCCAAGTTTTCAAAGCAGCTTTCGCTTTTGCTTGGGCGTTGGACTTATTCGCAGCTTTTTTCTGGTTGAGCCACTCTTGGTAGTCTTCACTGGTTTTTGCTTCGACAACGATAGGCATAAATCCATGATTAATACCACATAATTCAGCACATTGACCTCGATAGATTCCAGGCTTTTCAATCTTTGCCCAGACTTCATGAGCATAGCCAGGGATCGCATCACGCTTGATTCCAAATGCAGGAACCCACCATGAGTGAATCACATCAGCGGCTGTAACAATAAAGCGAACTTTCTGATTCACAGGCAAAACTAGAGGTTTATCAACTTCTAATAAATAATGTTCACCTTTAGGCTCTTCATTCATAATCTGAGCAATAGGCGTCGATAAATTACTATAAAAACTAAACCCTTCATCTAAATAATCATATTTCCACTTCCACTGATATCCAGTGATCAAAATATTAACTTCAGGGTCCGATTCATCATACATTTTCACTAAAACATTCGTTGCTGGAACCGCTAGGGCAATTAAAATAAGAAATGGAATCACGGCCCAAAGAATTTCAATTTTAGTATTTGCATGAAATTTTGCGGCTTGATAGCCACGTGATTTACGATGACAAATAATAGCATAAAACATTACTGAAAAGACAATAACACCGATTGCTGCACAGATATAAAGCACTAACATGTGCAAGTCGTATACTTCATGACTAATGGGTGTCACCCCTGGAGTCATGTTCAGTTTATAATCAGCAGCTAATGCAGTTCCGCTGACTAACATTAAACTAAAAATCAACAAACTTTGAATCATTTGTTTCCAAATATGCATCTTTATACCCCTGTTGAGCTGGCTTAAAGCTATTGTGTTTCATCAGCATTGCATAAAAAATTTAACTTAAACGATATCCCTACGCATGCCGCAGCGATGTTAAGCCAACTTTACTGATAAAATAGCCATCGTTTTACTCAATAATTGTGTAAAATATTGTAACTGACCGTAATTTAGGTCGTAGTTTAGCCGGCAATTTCTCTAGCTGCAAGCAACTATATGTGTATTTTTTGCTTTTTGTAGAAAAAAGGTTGAAAATGAACGGTAATTATCAATGACTAAGACCGCAAATGAAAATAAGTCTCATTGCAGCAATCGATAAAAATAATTTAATTGGCCAAAATAATCAATTACCATGGCATTTGCCAGAAGATTTGCAGCGTTTTAAAGCGTTAACGCTCAATAAACCTATTTTAATGGGGAGAAAAACATATGAGTCAATCGGAAAACCTCTGCCCCAACGTCGCAATATTGTCTTAACCCATAATAAAAGTTTAGCTATAGAGGGTTGCGACATCGTTCATTCTTTCTCAGAAGCGACTAAACTGGTTAGTGACGCACCAGAGTTAATGGTGATTGGAGGCCGTTCACTATATGAACATGCCATCACCTGTTGTCAAACAATGTATTTGACTATTATTCAAGCCAGCTTTACCGGCGACACTTATTTTCCTGCTTGGAACGAACGAGAGTGGCTAACCGCAAAAAAAGAAGTGCGACAAACTGAAAGATACCTATGTTACGAATTCGTTCAATTAGAGCGGCGACGCGTATATCAACACGGCTAATGCTAAGCTAGAAGCTGAAACGCTCATTTACGATTTACTTCTCAGTGTACATACAAACAGTTACTCACTAAGCTTTAAGATTAAAATCGATTTGATCAGGCAACATATCTAGTACATATAATTTTTTAGGGCTAAAAGGCTTTTCGAGGCAGGTATTGAGCCCCGTCTGTTTCATTTCTTCAAGGGTAAATTTTTCAATATTTGCTGTCAACCTTATTACTAAGCCACTATAGCCTATCTCTCTGAGGCGAGCTGTCAACTGTAACCCCTCCATCTCCGGCAAGCTAAGTTCATAAAAATGGTATCATAGGGATTACTTTCAACAGCTTTCAACGCTTCACTGGGCGTAAACGCAATCTCAGGATCGTGGTGGTAGCTTTTAATATCATCTGCGCCCCCTTTGCCATCAATAGCGCATCTTCCACAATCAGTATCTTCATTGTTATTCAACTCAAAATTTCCAACAACTTGAAATATAGCACAGAATTTCAGTGTCAATTTAAGCGCCTTGTTGGAGGGCAGGTTTTAGTAATAATGTCAAAACAAACTCTGAACCTTGGCCCAATTTACTCCAATGAAGATACAACTCCCACCCATTGCCTCAGCGTGCATTTTCGACAGAGTCAAACCTAGCCCTCTGCACTTGTCTTCGTCAGCGGCTTCTCCTGTTAATGTATCCATTTGATTACCCATTAACACCTTAAAATATTCATCAAAAATATAGCGTCAATGTGATTGAGTGATTCCCCGCCCGGTATCTCTTACGTAAAAAGCTAAAACTAGTTTTCCGTCAGCACGTCTCCCAAGCAACTTAAGAATTAAATTCACTGATCCTGACTGAGTGAATTTGATAGCATTGGCGACCAAATTTTGTAAACATTGAAATAATACTAAATCATCGACGATGAAAAAATTAGGAGTATCATCGATAACTTCTACTGTAAAACTTAATTGTTTATAAAAATTCTTTGATTGTCTATCTTCCTTCATTTTTATTTCCTTTTTAGTTGAATCAACTATTAAACTATAACAGTAAAATTAATAAATTTGCTTTTCCCATATCAACAAGCATAAAATTTTTTTAATGTGCGATTTATGCGGAGTTTTCAAATATTATTATAGAAATTTAAATCACACGCTTATTATTCTATAAAATCAATAAATACCAGCCTAAGTTTTGATATCAAAATCAATTTGATCCGGCGACATATCTAGCACATATAATTTTTTAGGGTTAAAAGGCTTTTCGAGGCAGGTATTGAGCCCCGCCTGTTTCATTTCTTCAAGGGTAAATTTTTCAATATTTGCAGTTAGTCCTATCACTAAGCCACTATAGCCCATTTCTCTAAGGTGAGCTGTCAACTGCAACCCATCCATCTCCGGCAAGCCAAAATCCATAAAAATGGCATCATAGGGATTACTTTCGACAGCTTTCAACGCTTCACTGGGCGTAAACGCAATCTCAGGATCGTGGTGGTGAGCTTTTAATATCATCTGCGCCCCCTTTGCCATCAATAGTGCATCTTCTACAATTAGTATCTTCATTATTATTCACCTCAAAAGTATTTATCACCTAAAGTATAGCACAGAATTTCAGAGTCAATTTAAGTGATTTGATTAAGTGCCGGCTTTAGTAATAAAGTTAGCACAAACTCTGAACCTCGGCCTAATTCACTCCAATGAAGATGCAGCTCCCCGCCCATCGCTTCTGCGTGCTTCTTTGACAGGGTCAAACCCAGTCCTCTACCTTTATCTTCATCTGCCGCCTCTCCTGTTAATGTATCCATTTGGTTACTCGGCAGCACCTTAAAGTATTCATCAAAAATATAGCGTTGATGTGATTGAGCGATTCCCCGCACGGTATCTCGCACATAAAAAGCTAAAACTAATTTTTCATCACCGCGTTTCTCAAGCAACTTTAGTGTCAAATTCACAGTGCCTGATTGAGTGAATTTGATAGCATTGGCGACCAAATTTTGTAAACATTGAAATAATACTAAATCATCGACGATGAAAAAATTAGGAATATCATCAATAACTTCTACGGTAAAACTTAATTGTTTATGCTTGGCCGCTAGAAAATTCAAATCATACAAATTCGATAGTATACGCTTTAAGTTAGCCCTTTTTTCTATCACTCTTCCTTTATTTTCTAACCACGCTAAGTCCCTAAGCAAACTTCTATTATAATCTTGAAAGCGCTCTGCACAATTGACAATATCTTTAACTGAAGCTTTTACAAACTCAATGTCGTCCGAATATTCAATTGACATCGCCGCATATTGAATACCCGCCACTGCAGTGTTAATATCATGCTCTTGATTCTCAAGAAAGTCTTTCCGCTTCTGATCCGCTTCCTGGGCAAGCTCAAGAGCAGCTTCTAGATTTTTTTGTAATAATTTATATTTAGTTACATCATGCGATATGCCTAAAACCCCAATGACACTTCCTCTAATATTTTCAATAGGTAGTCTATCTGTAAGATAATAAACTGTGTTACCGTCTTTATCCTTAATTGGAACTTCTTCTTTGGCAATTATAGGTGTCTTGTTTTCTAGAACAAATAAATTATCAGCATCAAAAGACTGTGCCTCTTCTAATTTCCAATTTAGAGATAAAGCCATATCAGCATACGTTTTTCCTATGAAATCTTCTGCTTTTTCTATACCCAAACGCTTCAAAGTAGTCTTATTGCAACCAAGTGTACGATTATCCTTTCCTGACCAATATATATTGGCGGGCATATGAAACAATAAGTATTCATAAAAATGTATTAGCTGATCAAATAAGCCTTCAATTGGCACGCTAGAATTGACAATTTCGCCTGTATTTTTCTTTAGCTTTTGTGCTAAACGTTCTCGAAGTAGCTGGCTTTCAATTTCAGCAATAATGAGTACCCGATCACCACCAGGTATAATTTTAATATCTGTGATTTGCCCATCAATATTTTTAGTATAGCTTGATTGTTCTATAGGAAAAAAATTTATAATAGGTTCTTTTTGATTAATTTGACAATATTCTAGGTAATTATCAGAGACCTCTGCATTTTTTAGGAGAGAGGCCTTTGCTGCGTCATTCATATAAATAATTATCATTTCTTTAGAAAGTTGAAATACTGTTGTATATTTGCTCATATTATGCTCATTGAAATACTTATACTATAGCATAGCACATTATTTAATGAATTTTATAAAATAACTCAAAATGAGATTTTATAGTACCTCTAAACTGTGAAGTCTATAGGTTTTCAAAGCATTAGCGAGCGATGAAATCGTAGGGTACTCATCTATTAAATTAAACGGCAATTCACAAGAAAATACTTTTTCTAGTCTGAGTATAATTTTCATTGCAATCAGTGAGTTAACACCAGTTGCAAACAAATTCTGTTGCAAAGCAATTTGATCTAAATTCAAAATTGAGCATATCGTTGCATGTATCGCCATTTCATCTTTATTCCAATCAGATTTTCTTTCATTCAAATAGAACTTATACTCCTTATTGATGTTTGCAAGTGCTTTTTTGTCAATCTTTCCATGATTATTTAATGGAAACACTGGCAAAAAGATAATTTTTCTTGGGATCATATATTCAGGTAATTTTCTAGACAGATACAAGATCAAACTTTCTTGAGTTAAATCTAAATTGCTTGGAATTTTTACAATATAAGCAATTAGATAATTATTACTATCAGGTTCTAACATCACAAAACATTCATGGACTCCCGGGTATTCTAAAATATAATATTGAATTTCATCTAATTCGATTCTTTTGCCACTGATTTTAACCTGGTTATCTACACGATCGATGTATAAAAGTTTATGACCTGAGATCATTTTTACACGATCACCTGTTCTATATAGTTTATTTTTAGACAAAACAGGAATGGTTATAAAACTTTTCTCAGTGGCTTTTGGCAAATTATAATAACCTGAAGAGAGAAATCGGCTGCTAACATAAAGCTCCCCTGTAACTCCAAAAGGAACTTGCTGATAATGATCATCCAGCACATATAGATCAACATTATCAATAGGAGTACCGATTGGTGGGAAATCTTCCCATTTGGAAATATCTTTTGGTAATTTGTAACAAGTAACTACATGGGTTTCTGTTGGCCCATATTGGTTTGTTAAGGTAATATTTCTATATATGGTAAAAAAGCACTTGACGTTTTGACAAATGTGTAATTTTTCACCAGACACGATGATATCAGACAAATGATCAAGTCGCTTATTTTTTTGCAGAATGTTGTCTAAAAAGATAGATAAGACTGAGGTCGGTAATGTCAATAAATCAATTTTTTTATCATTTGCAAATTCAATTAAACTATTGATGTCCTGTTTTTTACAATCAGGAAAGATATGCAACGTTAAGCCGTTAATAAGGGCATAGAAAATTTCTTGCAGTGAAACATCAAAGCTCAATGCGGCAAACTGTGAAACATTTTTATGTTTTCTATTTTTATATTGATTAGTTTGAAAAAAAATTAGATTAATTAATGTATGATGATTAACTAAAACAGCTTTAGGGTACCCTGTCGTTCCAGTCGTATGCATCGCATAAGCAATATTATTTTGTGTTACTTTAAACGAGTGTTTTTTGTTCAATAAATTTTTTGATAAATTTTTAATATTACTTAGACTAAGTATAGTTATAGACAATTTTTCATTGACCATATTAAACTGTTTTGTATGATGGTTTTCGACAATTATAAATTTGGCTTCACTATGCTTAATTATGTCTATCAACCTATCTGCTGGATTATGTATATCAATAGGCACATAAACACATCCTGATTTTAACAAAGACAATAACAAAACAATTGCATCAATACTTCTTTCCACGCAAACGAGAACCAGCTCACCTGACATATTATTTGATAGAAAAAAATTCATTATACTGTTAGATATTTTTTCAAGTTGCTGATAAGTAATCATTTCATCTAAAAACTTAACAGCTGGTGTATCCGGAGTCTTTTTAGACTGGCTGGTGAAAATATCATGCAGCGTCGCTAATTCAGGGATGCTTGTAAGGTTTCCTTTCAAGATTTGTTGTTTCAATGAAGTTTGGATTATTGATTGTATATTTTCATTTGGTTTCATTATACAAACTTCCATAAAATCAGTCATTTTTTCAAGAAAATCACTAATAAATTCTCTTTTAAATAGTGATGAATCATACTCAGCATGCAGTTGAACATAATCATTTTCGCCATAAAAAAATATACTAAAATCAAAATTTGAAATCCCAAAATATGACATTTTGAATGTTGTTTCTATGTTTTTTATTAATCCTTGACCGTAGTTATCAGGAAGCTGAATAAGCGCTAATGGTGTTAGCGGATGCTTATATTGAAATCTAGGCAAATTTGCAATTTCTAATAATTTATCAAATGGAATATTTTCGTGCGCTATCGCATGATTGATTATTTGCATTTGTGATTTAACATAATCAACATATTTTTCTGTATCTTTTAGTTTTGTTCTTAATATTAACATGTTACCCACCGGACCAATAATTTTTTCAAAGCACGGGAATGTTGTAATTGAACTTGGACAGCCTATAGCAATGTCACTCTGACCACAATAGCGAAACAAAACCAAATTTAGTATACTCAAAAAAAATAGAATATTGCGTTACTTTATAACCCTCAGAGAAATCTCTGATTTTCTTTGCTAAGGCTCTATTTATTTTAATTTGAAGATAATTCGTTTTTTTCTCAAGACTTAAATTTCTTTTTTTGTCATAAGGCAGCTTTAGATAATGAAAATTATCCAACTTTTTTTCCCAGAAATCAATGTTTTTTTGCGTGGTTATTTTACACTGTTGCCATGTTACATAATGGTAATATTGTGGAGTTTTAGATTCACAAACGACCTCTCTCTCATTATAGAAAAATGAAATATCTTTTAAAAAATTGACTAAGCTGAGCCCATCAAAAATAAGGTGATGAAAGCAAAATATTAGCGTTTTGTTTTTTTGAGTTTCAACACATGTTATGTTAAACAAAGGCCATGTCTCAAGATTAATTTTTTTTGTTAAATTTTCTTTTATCTTCTTCCATTCCTTTTTAAATTCACATTTAATATTTTTTATTTTTATCCCAAAGTTATTTGTTGAACCTTTCAAAACTTGCACATAAGAATCATCTTTTTTGACAAAAAAAGTTCTTAACAAACTGTGTTTGCCAATCACCTTTTGAACTGCAGCCTCAAGCTTTTTTAGATTTACCTCACCATTTATTTTTAGTATAAAACTTAAATTATAAGTGCTTTTTTTGATCTGCTTTCGGTCTGCTATTAATATATTCAATTGCTCAATCGACAATGGATACTCCATATTTTCATTTTGATTGATTATCGCAGAGTCAAATAAATTTTCTTCATGATCAGGAAGATCGGAAATTTTTTGTGAAAGACTTTCAATTGTAGGAGCCTCATAGAGAAATTCTATATTGATCTCTTTGTTAAATTCATTATTAACCCGAGAGACAATATTTGATGCAATAATTGAGTGGCCCCCGAGGCTAAAAAAATTACTTCTAATATCTATAGAGGAATAGCTATTATTAAATGCATTTTTCCATATATTAAACATTTTTTTCTCGATTTCATTACGAGGCAGCATGATTTTTTGAGCATGCTGATATCTTTTCAAGTTATATTCAATCGTTTTTTTATCTATTTTTCCATTGATATTCAATGGTAGACTTTTAACTTGTTGTACTATATTAGGGATCATATGCTGAGGTAGCATGCACATTAAATGATTATGAATATATTCAGTCGTTACTCTAAACGTCGAATTATCTGAAACAATTACAGCGATTAAATCATTTTGTTCACTAATGATTGGAGTAGCAATAACTACACATTGTTTTACACATGGAATCTTTAACAGTTGCGCTTCAATTTCTCCTGCTTCAACTCTAAACCCTCGGAATTTAAATTGTTGATCTTGTCTGCCTACATATATTAACTCGTGCTGCTCAGAAAAATAAGCTGTATCCCCTGTCTTATAAACAAGGATTGACTCTCCGTTGATATCTTTCAGGTAAACAAATCGTTCGCAAGTAAGTATTTTTCTATTGACGTAGCCTTCTGCAAGTCCAACTCCAGAGATACATAATTCACCGGTGACGTTTGCATCCTGGGAAAGTCGTTGGGAGTCATTAAGGATAAAAACCTGAACACCTTGAAACGGTTTCCCTATACTAATAACCTTTGTGTCTCTGGAAATTTCAGCATAGGTTGCCCAAACTGTAGCTTCTGCTGGTCCATAAACATTCCATAGCCGTTTGACCTTTTTTAATAGTTTTTGCGCCAGATTTAAACTAATTGCTTCGCCACCAGTCAGTGCAGTTAATGTATCACTTCCCTCCCAATTTGTATCTAATAGCAATTGCCAGGTGCCGGGAGTCGCTTGCATAAAACTGACATAAGTATCATGAATGATTTTTCTTAAAGCATCGCCTGATTTTCTTTGCTGTTCATTTGCTATAATTAAAGTAGCGCCTGAGACTAATGGTATATAAATATCAGCTAAGTTTATATCAAACACCAAGGATGTAACCATCAAGGTTACGTCATAAAAACTCACCTCAAAACAGTCGATCATTTCACGAATGATGTTACAAAGACTAGCATGCAACACTTTAATACCTTTTGGCTTTCCAGTCGACCCCGAAGTATAAACAATATAAGCGAGTTCATTTGTACTGATTTTTATATTTTTTATTTCATAGTCATTTTGAATTTCGCTAGAAAAAATCGTATCCATATTGAATATTCCAGACTCAAAAAAAACTCCTGATAATCTTTTCTTAAATTGAGGTTCAGTGATGACCAGTTCTGCTTCTGCATCTTCTAAAATACATTGGGTGTGCTTATCCGGGTAATTGGGATCGATTGCAAGATAAGCAAAGCCTGCTTTATGAATCCCAAGTATAGCAACAATTGCATTAATTCCTCGCTCTAAACAAACAGCAACTAGAGCATTGTTGGTTTTAGTGTGTGCTCGTAAAAAACACGCTACTTTATCAGCTTGTCTACTTAAATTTTCATAGCTTATTGTATACTCATTACATCTAACTGCAGTTTTTTTCGGGAAAAGCTTTGCGTTTTTCTCAAAAGTTTCATGCAAAGCTATAGAAATATTGGACTTTACCTTGTCATTCAAAATGACCACCTTGTTTCAAAAAATAATTAATAAAAAATTCTTAAAATCATAAGAATTTTATTGGATTTTTTACGACATATTTCATTCTTAAACTACAGAAAATTAGGTAAGAAATAAAGCAATTATGGCTCTTAGTATGAAAATTATACCCACTAGCATTGTTAAAAAAACCACCCATCTTTAATCATCCTTAAATCTATGATATCCTAGGCACCACTATCATCAATAAGTAAGTTTTTACAATCAATGAGCAAAGTCAAAAGCATTCAATTTTGCGATGCAACGATATATCCTGGCGAGCAAGCAAACCTGGCTTTGCCACTGCCGGAGCTGTATAGCTGTGCCCCCATGTATATGCCTATTAAAATCTTACATGGTAAAAATCCTGGGCCCTGTGTCCTCATTTTTGCAACCCTTAGGGGCAGCGAATCTAATGGTTTTGAGATTATTAATCGTCTATTACGTCAACACTTAGACGTTAATCAATTAGCAGGAACACTGATTGCCGTACCTGTAGTTAACATTTACGGTTTTACTCGATTAACCCGTACACTGCCTAGCGGAATGGACATTGACCGGTGCTTTCCTGGCCAAGAAGATGGCAATTATGGTCAACGCATCGCCTATACTTTTACTCAACAAATTTTATTAAAAGCGGATTACTGTATTGAGCTACAAAGTGGCGAAGCTAATCATGATATTTTACCCCAAATTTACTGCAACTTCGATTATCCTGAAACTAAACAGTTGGCTAAAGCATTCCAAACACCATGTATTACTAACGTTAAAGTGAAACCTAACTCAATTCGAGAAACCACTGAAAAGTTAAACATTCCTCTGCTGGTTTACGAGGCGGGCGAAGCTCTGCGTTTTAATGAAGGCGCTATTTTACAAGGCATTAATGGTGTTATAAACGTTTTACAAACCTTGGAAATGTTAGCTAAACCTAACACAGAAAACAATACCACTGTCAATCCGGTATTTTCTGAAGATCAAGAGTGGATTCTGTCCCCTAAAGGCGGTGTTTTATACAACGCGGTCAGCCTAGGGGAAACTGTCAAAAGTGGTCAAAAACTGGGACATATTACTGATCCTTTTGGTGGTGAATTGGTTGAAACAATAAAAGCTTCACAGAATGGAATTGTTGTTGGAATCAATAATAATCCATTGATTTATGAAGGCCAAAGTATTTTCAAAATAGCTTCTTTCCTTGATATTGAGCGCGCTGAAAATAGTATTGGCCAATGGGAAGAGCAATTACAAGACAATTAATCTATGCAAGAAGACAATAAAATTTCCTTTCAAGGCACACTTATATGGCTGATAACGTCGTTATTTTTTGTCTATGAATTCATGGCTAGGGTTATGACTGGCTCATTTCAAGCCACAATTATGCATGATTTAGATATATCTATTGTGGAATTCTCCCTAATTAGTTCTACTTTTTATCAAATTGTCTATGGACTAATGCAAATCCCTGTGGGATTTTTAACGGATAAATTTGGTTTAAAAACCATCTTAACAACAGCCTCTTTATTAACCACTGGGTCAATTTTTATGTTTTCATTCGTTGATTCTTTTTGGGCAGCTGCTATTTCTAGAATCTTACTAGGTCTAGGAACTGCAGCTGGCTTTATTTGTGTATTAATCACTGTTCATGACTGGATGCCCAGAAAAAAAATGGCGACGTTTATAGGCCTTTCCCAGTTTATTGGAACTTTGGGGCCCATGATTGCAGCAGGCCCATTAGTTAGCCTTTCAATCGATGCTGAAATAAGTTGGCGTAGCTTATTTTTCTTTATTAGTATCGCCGGTTTAGGACTAACGTTACTTATCCTCCTTTTTGTTAAAAATAACCCTAATCCACCACAAACTTATGCATTTCGGATTTTACGGAAAGATTTATCATTTTTTGTCAGTCTAAGAAAAGTATTTAGACAAAGACAACTCTGGGCAATTGCGATATTTTCAGGGCTGAATTATTTTGCAATTGAATATTTGGCGGAAAATGAAGGAATTAGCTTCCTCAAAAGCTGTGGCTATAGCTATCAATTCTCTTCATACATGCTTACGCTGGCGTGGCTAGGATATGCCATAGGCAACCCTCTATTGGGCTTATTATCTGATTTTATTAAGCGACGTAATTTAGTCATGCGCTTAGGCATATCCCTATGTTTAGGGTCGCTTCTGATCATTTTCTACTTTCCAGCGAATCACATCATTTTAATTGCTAGTTTTTTCTTATTAGGGATAGGCTCAAGTAGTATTAGTATCGCTTATGCCGTTATTACAGAACAAACAAACGATGACTACCGAGCCGCAGCCTTGGGCTTTAATAATGCTTTTGTATTTGTGGTAATCAGCAGTATTGCACCTATTGTAGGCCAATCTATTTCACATTTACAAGCATCCCAGGGACACCTTACTCCCACAATGGGTAACTATCAAATTGGGTTTTCTGCGGTTATTATTGCAGTAGCGATTGGATTATTCATCAGTTTACTAGGGATTCGAGAAACTTTTTGTAAATCTCAGCAAACACCCAGCCTGCTTAACTATTAAACCACCCTCAAGTATTCATTTGTTATTGAATATATTATTCTTAAATTAATAAAAAATGCTCAAATGTTTAATTTGACGTTAAAATGACTAGAAATAGACCAAATTAGCCTTTTGAGAAAAAAAAATTAATTTTTTACCTAAAAAATCAAATTAATTATTGACAATCGATAACTTTTTATCTAAATTTAGGTTATGGGATTTGTTAAACCGCCAACCAAAATACAAGTCACCAACCAACGGCTGCAACAATTTGCAGCCTTTTTTTATACCTTAACAAAATAGATCACTGCCTGAATGCCTAATAAACTAACAACAACAACCGGGGTAATAATGTTTCTTAAACGTAAATACCAGTGAGGGCAATAATTTTTGCGGCATAAGACATAATCTCCAAACCAAACAACGCCGTAAAGTACTGCTAAAATTGAAAAGATATAAATATAGTAAAAACTAAATGCCATCATAGCAAAAATACACAATAGAATGAATACCGACCAAATATATACGCCGGTACCAACAGTTCCTCGACTTTGTACAGCTAATCCCCAATCAATTCCAGCAATGAAAATTAAAAGAATGAATCCATAGGCTAACGTTGCGTGCATTGTATAATAATTCAGTTTTGCCAAAGTTAATACAAAATTAGCATCTGTCAACTGCAAAGCAAACAACAAAAACTGGATAATAAATGGAGTTGCTCCCAATAATGTTAAAATTAATGGCACGCGGGGCATTGAAAGTTGATGTTCTTGCATGAGTATTCGATCCTTGCATAAAGTTAATTGACCATTGTTAATGCATTTTGCCACTAACAGAAAATTCTTACCAGAGAAAAGTGCCAAATTCTTTAAAAATCTGGCTCGAATCAATAGCGAGCTATCTGGCCTAACCGCAGGGTGCGCTGTGCTCAGAGATTTGAAATACGCCTCATATACTGCCTCATGTGATATAAGATAGGCTATTCTTCACAAAACAATAGTCGAATGGATATGGATATGGGAACAGGTGAGATGTTTGCAGAAAATAAGCAATACTTTTGCCGAATGATCTTAAACGATGCATCAATTTATCATGGTTAATTGTTCTCCTCGATACAATATTCTTGGCCAGAAAACAGCTGGATGAGTAGGCTGATGAGTTTTTATATAAACAATATAACAGCGAATTTCGCTATTAAAACATAGCACCACACCCTGAACTAAGTGTTCTTTTAATAGTTCAAACCATAGTAATTTGTTAGCTTTGTTACGCATGGCAAAACGTACTAGGGGTAACTTCACAGGTTTTGGAAAAAATTCATTCCATACGCCTCGATGAATATCTTCTAGAAACAAGCCAGCTCCCTCAGGGAGATTCCCCGTTTCAGATTCACGCCTACCCCAAACAACCACTCCTCTACCACCATTTTTTAGCAACACTGGCAAACTAGCCTTTGGTTGAGCAAAGTAATCGGTAGTCAAATAATGATCAATATTATAAATAACTGCAACACACATGAAATCTTAATCAAACCTAGTCGATCATAGCTTAGAGAACTTTTAGAAAACTTTCAAGCGATTTTTGATTTAAAAAGTGAAGTTTGATTCAATGCTAGCTGCTACATTTGATCAATAACTCTTGCCTATAAAACTGACGGCTAGCGAAATACAGTTACAGTGCTAAACAATATTTACTGCTTCAAGCGAATGAAAAAGATAAACTTTGCCAGATTGTGCTTTGCTACTCATAATAAACGCTCTAGCACGACATTCGCTTAGTGCTTACTCATCTGTTACGTAGTTTTTTAAAAAGCTTGAGTAAAAGTTATTTTACAAGAATAGACTTATAGTTTCTAGGTTTCCGCTTAATGAGCAATAGACTTTGCAAGGACGGCGGCATAGCCCTCACGAAATGTTGGCATACGTAATTGATAACCACTGGCTAATAATCGACGATTAGAACAACGCTTATTACCACGCATACGTTGCTCAGGAATTGATGCCTCCTTGCTCACGGATGGTAGCGAACAACATAGTTTTTCAGCAAGCCATGCAATGACCTCATTTTTAGGTGCTGGGTCACTATCAACGCCAATATACATTGAATCTGGTTTAGAATAACACATTAGAAAACGTAGCATACCAACACAGTCATCTCGGTGAATTCGATTGGTAAATATTGTCTCGGAACTCAGGTGCATTTTGTTCGTCTTAATCTGTTCTATAAAATACTCACGCTGTGGTCCGTAAATCCCAGCAAATCGCACGATAGTATGTGCAAAGTCCGTTGCTTGCTGCACTAAATTCTCGCCCTCAAGTAATTGTTGGGCGTGGGCTCCTGAAGGAACAGCTAAAGTGGTCTCATCGACCCATGCCCCATTTGTTTGACCATACACACTGGTGCTAGAAATATAAAACAAACGTTTAGGTAATGTTTGATTATTTTTTAAGCATAGCAAAAGATTTTTTAATCCTTGCACATAAGCTAAGTGGTAGAGATCTATTTCGTAAGCTCCAGCCGAAGGCATATAAAAGATATAATCTGGCTCAAAGTTTAACCTAAGGGTGGCTAAATTAGCTAGATCGCAAGCAATTGGGGTCACTGCCTTAGGCAATTGACTTGGATGACGTCGTAAACCCCAAACTTTGTGTCCATCAGCGAGCAACTCAATCGCTAAAGCTGTTCCTACATAGCCGCAGCCAATAATTAAACAATTAGCTGGAGCAGTCGCTAAGTTTAGTCCTGCAGTTGACGTCATACGCTCGCCTTTGGAGTTAGGTAATTATGACTTATTCTAAACATTGAACCATGATATAATCAATCATTTTCCAAACTAACTTAGGACAATAACTGATGGCATTAAGCCAAGATATTCACCCACGCAAAAAAGTATTAAGCCTTTTTACTTTGATTATGATCAACGTCATTGCCGTAGACTCGTTACGCAACTTGGCCATTGGTGCAGAATATGGATTTTCTCTTGTATTCTTTTATGCAGTGGCATGCGTAAGTTTTTTTATTCCCATTGTTTTAGTTGCGGCAGAACTAGCCACCGGTTGGCCCAAAATAGGAGGAGTTTACGTTTGGGTTAAAGAAGCATTTGGTGAGCGATGGGGTTTAGTGGTTATCTGGTTACAGTGGATTTATAATGTGGTTTGGTTTCCTACCATTCTTGCATTTATTGCTGCCTCTTTGTCATTTCTGATAGATCCGGCACTCGCGACACACAAAGCTTATATGTTGTCTATAATGCTTGCTATTTTCTGGGCGGCAACTTTAGGTAACTGTTTTGGTATGAAGATTTCCGCCCTGATCAGCACTTTTGGAGCAATTATTGGAACGTTGCTTCCTATGCTTGTAATTATTTGCCTTGGTATTGGGTGGCTATTGACTGGGCAGAAAAGTGTAATTTCTTTCACTTGGCATGATTTATTGCCCCATATCAATGATATTCACGATTTAGCTTTTTTTGTTGCTATTTTATTTGGCTTGTTGGGCATGGAAATGTCTGCCGTACATGCCGAAGATGTAAGCAATCCACAGAAAAATTATCCTCGAGCTTTATTAATTTCATCGATTCTGATTTTTGTATCACTCGTGGGAGCATCACTTGCCATTACAATGGTTATCCCTCATCAAAAGCTTAGCTTAGTGACCGGCTTAGGCGATGCATTTCATGTCTTTTTTACACAGTTTAACTTAGAATGGATGGAGCCCATTATTATTATTGCAATTATTATTGGAGCAATCTGTAGTGTGTCTGCTTGGATTATTGGGCCGACTAAGGGTTTACTAGCCGCTGCTGAAGATGGCTGCCTACCTCATATATTTCGCTACACGACCAGCAATGGCGCTCCCATTAGCTTGTTAATTTTGCAAGGCATTATTTTCACAGTTTTATGCTCAATCATTTTATTTATGCCTAGCATTGACAGTTCTTATTGGATTTTATCGGCCTTGACTGCGCAATTGGCAATGTTTGTGTATATCTTCATGTTTGCAGCAGCTATCAAATTGCGTTACAGGCAACCCAATGTCAAACGTACTTATTCCGTACCAGGCGGTCGATTGGGTATTTGGATGGTAAGCTTACTAGGAACACTGACATGCGCATTTGCTATAGTGATTGGCTTTTTTCCACCTCATGATATGATCATTGATAGCATGGTAGGTTATGACATGATCCTTGGTGGCGGAATGTTTATTTTTTGCGGCTTACCGTTAATACTTTACCGCCGTCAAGAACATCATACATAAAACTTAAGGAAAACCCATTATGGCAAATCGACGTCGAACTATTGAGATCAATAAACAAATACTTGAGCAAATCATCGAAGATCCAGCACCAAAGTTGCGTCCAAATATTTATAGCTCATTTGCTGCGAATGCGGATGAAGAAATCTTTGAACAATTGCGCTTAAGACCTAACTTTGCTTTAATTCCTCAGCCAGAACAATTCGTTTTTCATCCAGCCCCTAAACCTGAACCAACCCATGAAGATCAATTCTTTGAATTACCGATTTTTTCTAAACATCAAACGATTACCTTACAATATTCCGGTTTACAATTAACGCAACAAGCAGAAAACGAGCTTACAACAAAAATTCACGCTCATTTAAGCGCTGCTTATAAGCAAGCAGCTGAACAATTAGGAATGGTTGTAGAACAGCGAAGTGATGGTGAGTTGCTCATTACTTTAAACGGCAAACCACTCAATCATAGTCAGCGCCTTAATTTAGAAAACACGATGCAAACTTGCTTTAATCAACTTGCTCAATCGGATCACTTAAAATTAATCTATAATGGCTACTCAGGCTTTTTAACGAAGCAATTAGAATTAACCCAAGAACTTGAGCTACAACAATCACAAACGCTACACTCTGCTCCACAAATTTCACCGTTTAGAACTCGGTGCACGCCTCCTGGAACAATCAATTAATATATAGATAGGCACTAATCATCCACTTAACTATTGCTACAAACCCACCTGTTCGCGATAGTTAAGTCAACGCTCTTAAAACGCAAATTCGGGATAAGAATCGCTAGAAGCACAGACCCCCATATTATCGTATCCTCTCTTTTTACATACAAAAAAAACACCGTAAAGGGAGTCTGTAATGGTTACTATAGAGAAAATTTTTTTGTAGAGTGCGCATTGAGAGTATTTATAATCAGCTAAAAAATGTCTTTCATATTGAGCATACTCGCCACTAACGCCCCATCAACGGCTTTTGCCAGATTATGTCTGCTCTAATTGTTTATTGTATCAAGCCAAACAGTCTGCTGCTGACATTGATTGGGATAATAATAACAATATACAAGCTTTCTCTTAAACCAAATTCGCGTTAATAAAATTTTATCAAAAAAACAAAACTATAAATCAAGGAAAATTTGCGCACCAAATAGAGAGATAAAAATCTTTTTTTAGCTTTTCTACTTCTAATTTTTAGTCGCTGGATTTTTATTCAGATTGTCCGAGTTTTGATCTTTAGAATCCGCATCATCTTCATCTCGCTTTGTTGCAAAGAAGCCTTGGTTAACAACCGCAGGATTTATTGTTACATCTTTTTCTTTTGAAATTTCAGTCACTGGGTTGGACGAAGCAGCTTCGTCTTCAGATTTTTTATTCACCAGTTGCGCAACTTGTTCTTTAGACGAACCAGCTTTATCTTCAGTTTTTTCATTTTTGAATTGTATAAATAATTCTTTAAGCATCGCTACTTCATCAATAAGTTTTTCAGTCATTTTAATAAACTGTGCATGTACATCGCGTGCATCTGCAAGTTCAGCGCGTGTCTCTATAGGCTCATTCCTTAAACTCTGATTACTTTTCTCAAGCTCAGTAATCTTGCTCAATGATGGTCTGGCTTTTGTATTAAGGCCCATATTGGTGTTTTTTGTCTCTCTATCAATACGTTCCGCTAGAATAGCATGATTTTCAATTAAATGCGATATCAGTAATGCAAGCTCTTCAAGTATAGTTTGAGCTTCCTCCCCGCTCCCAGGGGCCTTCACCAACGCCCCTATATCCTTGCAAATATTGAGCATACAGCGGCGATAATCCGTCACGTGGGCAAGTAAACCCTGAGGTAGAGGCAAATGACGGTATTCAACTATCTTGTCCTCAGGCAGAATCATCGCCAAATTTTCTTCACCCGCTAATGCCAGCATTAACCCTAACAAAACATCTGTATTGTTAAAGAACAAAAGCTCTGAAGCATTGCTCAATTGAGTATTGACTACACGTATTTCACTCGCATCGTAAATTTTATACCAGGTCCGATGAAAAGCGCTAAAAGCATAAGCAATTCCCCCCCATTAAGCTGAGCATAAAAGAGTGCGCATTGAGAGTATTTATAATCAGCTAAAAAATGTCTTTCATATTGAGCATACCCGCCACCGTAGCCCCATCAAAGGCTTTTGCCAGATTATGTCTGCTCTAATTGCCTACTGTGTCGATCCAAACAAGCCTGCTGCTAACATTGAATTAGGATAATAATAACAATATACAAGCTTTCTCTTAAACCAAATTCGCGTTCAAAGCGGCCAAACCCATAAAATCATTGGTAAACTCACGAGAATAATAAAGATATCTAAAAGCAAGCCCATTCGCCAATAATCTCCAAAGTGATATCCGCCAGGGCCCATTACTAGAGTATTATTTTGATGACCAATTGGGGTAAGAAATGCAGACGATGCTGCGACTGCTACTACCATTAAAAACGCGTCTGGATTATAACCTAACTTATCCGCTAAACTTAAGCCTATAGGCGCCATAAGTACTGCAGTTGCTGCATTATTAATAACATCAGTTAACAATATAGTAATGATCATTAAAATTGCTAAAGTTGTTACTGGAAATGCTTCGCTACTAATGGCAATTAATCCTTTCGCGATTAAGTCGGTTCCCCCGCTAAGCTGTAAAGCTTGGCCGACAGGGATCATTGCGCCTAACAAGACAACAATAGACCAATCAATGCTATCGTAGACTCGCCGCATAGGAGTTAAATTAAGTAAAACCATCACTAACACCACCCCCGCGAAAGCAATCTGGGCAGGCAGGATTGAGCATGCAGCAAGCACTAGCCCAATCAGGAAGATGATTGAAGGTAAGTAAATACGCTTATTTTCTTGTAACTTAACCTCTGCTTCTGCTAAGGGCAAAAAGCCAATATCGGAGACTGTTTCATACAAAGTTTTAGTATTCCCCTGCAGTAATAATACATCACCGGCTTGAAATTTAACGTTTTTTAATCGTTGCTGAATAGTTTGGCCTCGACGTGAAATAGCAATTAAATTTAAGTGGTAACGTTCCCGTAATTTGATTCGCTGCGGCGTTCGGCCTTCTATTTTAGTCCCAGGTACTACGACTGCCTCGATGATACTTACTTCCTCAGAACGTAAAGTTTCTACCGAAATATCTTTACTTCCAACAAGCTGTAGTTTACCTGCAGTAATTATTTTTTCTAATTCCCCTGGATTAGCCTCAATAATTAAAATATCTCCTGGCATTAAGGTCGTCTGCTCGGAAAAATTTAAACGCTTACGGTGATCACGGATATATCCTAATAATAAAAAGTCAGCCAGGGTGAATGACTCTAAATCACTGATTGTTTTACCAATGAGCGGTGAATCACCCGGGACTCTAACCTCAGTGATATAGTCTTGAACTCGATAACGCTCAGCAGTTTTTTGAGCAACCCTATTTTGAGGCAGAAATCGCCAGCCCAATAAAACAATATAACAAACGCCTACAAGTGCTACCGCTAATCCAACCGGCATAAAGTCAAACATATTAAATGCTTTGCCTAATTTTTCTTGGCGAAATACCGCGATAATGATGTTAGGGGGAGTGCCAATCAACGTGGTCAGGCCTCCTAATATTGAACCAAAAGCGATTGGCATAAGAATTCTAGTAGGCGACCGTTTATGTTTGGCAGCAGTTTGCAAAGCGATTGGCATCGTGAGTGCTAACGCCCCAACATTATTCATAAAAGCTGAAAGCACCGCGGCCAAGCCTGTTAAAATTGTGATATGCATGGTCATCGTTGAAGTTGCAGGGGTTAACTTAACCACAATTTTATTGAGCACCCCAGACTCCATAATCACTTGCGTAATAATCATAACTGTGGCAACTGTTATAACTGCAGGGTTACTGAAACCAGTAAAAGCATAGCTAAAAGGTAACGCACCGACTGATAATGTTGCCATTAATGCTAGACAGGCGACAACATCGTACCGCCAGCGCCCCCAGATAAAAAGACTTAACGTCATCACTATAATGACAAAAACACTATACTCTTTCATTATTCTCGTTTGATACAAACAATATCATAAACTGTATGTCCTAATCGCATTCCACGTCGTTCATACTTAGTTTCGGGTCTCCAGCTGTACACTTGAGTAGACATTTGCAAATTTTTTTCTTTAGTGACTACGGTGCTAATATATTGTGCATAATCTTCCCAATCTGTGGCAATATACAGAATTCCTCTAGGCCGCAACTTGCTCAAAATTTGAGCAACAAATGCTGGTTGAATAAGGCGTCTTTTATGATGACGTTTTTTATGCCAAGGGTCAGGGAATAGAATATAGATTTTTGCTAGCGACTGGTGTTCTATATTGGCAAGTATAGTCACGATGTCTTCTCGAAGAACTCTTAAATTAGTTAATTGCAAGTGGTGGGCCTGCCATAAACAGTGGCCAATTCCTGGACTATGAACTTCGACTCCAACAATATTATGATCACAATAATGCTGGGCCAAACCCAGGCAAGAGTCACCATGACCAAAACCAATATCTAAAATTATCGGGGCAGAGTTTGAAAATATTTGCTGCCAATCTAATATAGAATCTGAAGCAGTTAAACCATAGATAGGCCATAAATTATTTAGCGCATCACGTTGAGCCGTCGTGATACGTCCCTGACGCTTAACAAAGCTACGCACTGTACGTAATGGTTTAGGTATCATTTCACAACGACCCGATATAGCCAAATACAAATCGCCCCACCGGCAATCAGCCCTAGCAAATGAGCAAAAGGCAGTAAATGCTCTGGCATAATTGCCAATACGTCAGGGGATTGTCCCAAAATAAAAGGCACTGCTAAGACAATATTCATCACAGCTGCACCGGAAACTAAACCGCAAGCCACCAGCACCGCTCGGCGCTTTTTTGATTGAGCGATATCACTATTGAGTGATTGTTTCATTAATGCATATTTTGCCAAGTATGAGACCAGCCCCCCTAAAAATAATGGGGTTGAAGTTGCAAGAGGTAGATAAATCCCCATGGCAATGCCCAGCAGCGATAAATGTTTAGAATGCATGAAGGCTAGCTGATTTAGAATTCCAAAACATCCTATAATTGCTGCACCCAAACCCATTAACTGCCATGGTAAATTATAGTCGAAAACCCCTAAAGTAACCGCTGCCATCATTGCCGCAGGCGGAGCAGGTAGTGCTTTTGTAGGATCCATATTTAATCCAGGAAGCACATCACCAATACCATACACTTTAAATAATAATTGCATCACCATCGGGATTATTAATGCCGCAACAATAACACCTAATATCAGCATCAATTGCTGCTTCCAAGGGGTGGCCCCAAGAATATAGCCAACTTTCAAGTCTTGAATATTGTCATTCGCTATTGCTGCAGCCCCAGTAATTATTGCACCTATAAAAATAGTGACTGCCGCTGCTGCAAGTTTGCTACTCGCAATATCGGCTCCAACAGAAAAACCGAGTACTAAACGTAAAATAATTGCCGCAAATAACAATCCAGCAATAATGATTGCCGAACCTGGACTAGCTGTGACACCAACTAAACCAGAAAAGTAACCCGTAATAGCACAAAATATGAACCCAATAATCAATACATATAAAACGCTAGTTAAAATAATAGGCCAAGCCCACTGATTAGGCGCTCCTATTTGCTGAATAGGCAATTGCCATTCAAATAATGCAATTAAAGCAATGCTACATAAAAGTACACCACCAAACACATAAATTAGTGGAATATCAGCTTCAGTAGGTTCTAAGCTGCGTCGGTGGTTTGAGACCTTAAAAGATCGCCATGCATCTCGAATACTTACGATAAAGGGCTTAACTAATTGACCCATCGTCATTAGTCCCGCTGTCAGCATTGCTCCTACACCAATATAACGCCAATTATCACTCCATAATTTTTGAGCAATTTCTGCAGCATTAGCATCAGCTAGATGTTTAGTGTTTAGTAAGCCTGTCATTGGGATTCCAATAAGCCAACATAATAATGCGCCTATGATTAAACTAACACCTAAACGAAATCCAACCAGATAACCTACTCCAAACATCGGCGCTGAAAACCCTAGCCCGAATCCCCACACCGTATTTAAAGCTTTAAACCAAATCCCTGCCTGCTGGCTTACCACTTGAAGTCCTGTTTGTACAAACTCTAAAAATGCTCCCAACAAGCCACCTTTGAAAATATCTGAAAAACTTATTTTGCCAGCATGACCGGCACGCAGAACTTCAGCGATAGCCTTGCCTTCTGGAAACTGCAATTGAGGCTGCGTCACCAGAGTCTTACGTAGTGGAATCGAAAATAAGACCCCTAGCATGCCGCCAATTAAAGCAATCGCAACATTTTCCCAATAACCAAAATCACTCCAAAAATGGATAAGGATTAATGCAGGTGCCGTATACACAATGCCACCAGCGATTGCTTCACCGGCTGATGCTGCTGTTTGCACTAAGTTATTTTCAAGGATACTGGCGCCATTTTTGCGTTTCAAAATTGCCATTGAAATAATTGCAGCTGGAATTGATGCAGAGGCTAAAATTCCAACTTTCAACGCTAAATAAGCATTCGATATTGCTAAAAACATTGTAAGTAAGATAGACAAACTAATGACCCGTTTTGTAATCTCAGGCAATTGCTTTTTAGTGTCGATATTTGACGAAGAGGTTAACATTGATTAAATCTAGCTGTGAAATGTGAGATATTGTGCCATAAGCAAGAAAAAAGTGCTATTAGCAAGCAATTTTATATTAACAAGCACTATAACTCGTCCTATACTACAATAGCTGGATTATTGTAATAACTTTAAGGATCAACTTCATGAGCAAAATTGTTAAATTTTCCCTCTACTTGATTTGCTGCTTTTTATTAGTGATTACCCTTGGGGCAATCACTATGTTACTTATCTTTGACCCAAATCACTATAAACAAGAAATTAGCCAAAAATTTTACAGCATGACCGGCTGCCAGCTAGAAATAAATGGGGAAATCTCATGGACATTTTTTCCTACATTGAGCTTGGAAATCCACCAGGCAGTTATTAAAAATCCTCCAACTTACCCAATTGATAAACCTCTAGCCAGTATCGGAACTATCGCTTTAAGCATCAAACTCATGCCACTCTTCAACAAACATGTTGAGACTAAAAATATAAAAGTTAGAGATGTGAGTATTAACATAATTAATAAATCTGCCAAACAGCAAAATATTACTACCTTAATGGATCATTTTAAGCAAAATCAGCCACAAGTTAAACCTGAGGCAGGCGCTCAGATGCAAGCAGACTCGAAGCAGGATACTGGGATCTATCAGGACGATTTTAAGATTACCATAAATAATGTTACCGTTAACAATGCAAAAATTAATTGGATAAACTTAATTAATAATCAATATGCCACTTTTCTCATAGATAATCTACAAAGTAGCCATATCAATTTAATTGGCACTCCATTTCCTATTAGCCTCGTGCTTAATACTGAAACCAATGACCCTGAAGCAAGGTCTAGTATAAAATTTGTAACCAACGCACAAATAAATATTGCCCGGGGTTACTGTCAATTCAATAATATTAAAGCTCAAGCTAAACTCACTGGGCCTAGGATCCCTAACCAAAAGATGAATATATCCATGGGTTCGAATATAAAATATGAATTTAAAAAGGCTGAACTTACAATTTCTGATATAACAGCAGCGATAAACAATTTATCGATGCAAGGAGATCTTAATGGGAAAATTACTCAACCAAGCTTTACAGGTCAGTTAAAAGCCAAACGATTCGATACATTTAAATGGCTGCAGTCATTAGGCTTTCACATTAACATACCCGAACCTACTCTTTTTGAAAATACTAAATTTAATATTGACTATGAGGTAACCCCCCAACAAATCAAAATAAATAAATTTAAGTTTAATTTAAACGATACCACTCATGGCTTTGGTTATATTTCTTTAACCAAAAATTTACAATCCAAGCTCATCGCCAATATATCGATCGACCAAGTCAATTTAGATCAGATATTACCGCTAGAAATATCACATGAGACTCTACCAAAAATTACTCACTCAAATTCTGGTCAACTCTTGAAAAAAATAAAAATACCAACACAAAATACTGATCGGGCACAAATATCGAGAACCCATGATTTAAAAGCATATACAATCGATCATATAAATGCTGATATTCACCTAGAAAAATTTCAATACAAAAATATTAAAATGTCTCATGTGGATAGCAAAGTGAATCTAAAAGATGATATTCTCTCATTCACTCTATCTGAAGCTAACTTTTATAATGGTAAAATTTCTGGAATGAATCAATTCACTTTAGATTCACAACCTTTAAGATTTAACATTAATGAAATTTTTAAAAATATTGATGTAAACCAATTTCTTATAGACCTATTAAATAAAAATCTTATTCATGGCCGAACAACCGGATCTATTAATTTATATGGCGCGGGTAAAACTCTTGATGAGTTAATCCCCACCTTAACTGGAACATCTAAAATAATTATAGAAGATGGTGAATTAGATATCATGGATGGGCAGTACTTACTAGAATATGCGATTGCCAAATATCAAAAAGCGCAACTGCCTAACACACCAACAAAGCGGACCACTCGATTTAAGTTAATCGATGCTGAATTTACCATTAAAAATGGGGTGGCAAAAACTAATAAGCTATTAATGCAATCAAGATCCCTAGACGCAACTGGCAAAGGTAAAATTGATTTAACAAAACAAAAAATCGATTTAAAAATTAATTTGGTGTATACTGGAAAACGATCTGATTTGTTAGAGGTACAACAAAAAGTAGGCGGTTCAATTCCTATGACTTTAAGAGGCCAATATGATCATATCAATGCGCAGATTGATTACCCTCTACTATTAAGAAATGCGGCAACAATGAAGGTTGGCAAAACAATCGAAGATAGCGTTGAAAAAATCGGTGCTAATATCAATAAATCTCTAGACTCTATGAATAGAGAATTACAGAATTTTTTTGGTAAGTAATGGGTTTTAGTCAACAAGTACTCGATTGGTTTTCTAGCTATGGTCGTAAACACTTACCTTGGCAAGGACAAAGCGCTTACTGTGTATGGTTATCTGAAATTATGCTACAACAGACTCAAGTAGCAACAGTCATTCCTTACTATAATAGATTTATGCATCACTTTCCTTCAGTAACACAGTTAGCCAATGCGCACATTGATGAAATTTTAAATCTATGGGCAGGCCTGGGATATTACTCACGCGCGCGTAATGCCCATCAATGCGCGAAAATTATTGTTGAAAATTATGCAGGAGAATTTCCTCGACGTTTAGACGCCTTATGTCAATTACCTGGGATTGGCCCATCGACTGCCGGAGCAATTTTGGCTTTAGCATTTAATCAACGCGCAACGATTCTCGATGGCAATGTTAAACGTGTATTATGCAGATATGCTGGCATTATGGGTTATCCAGGCGAACATAAAATTCAGAAAAAATTATGGCATCTCGCTGAAAAATTAACACCTCAAGCTAACGTGGCCGATTATACTCAAGCAATGATGGACTTGGGGGCCATGGTTTGCACCCCTAAAAATCCCAAATGTTCATCTTGTCCACTTCAATCTAATTGTTTTGCATTACAACATCAACAAGTTACTGATCTACCTACAAAAAAAACTCGTAAACCGTTACCACAAAAACATAAATACTTTTTAGTATTAATGAATGAAAAAAGTCAAGTTTTATTAATGAAACGCCCGTCGATAGGGATCTGGGGTGGTCTTTGGTCTTTCCCCGAATATGACGAAAAAACTCAGATTATCGATGATTGTCTTCGGCGATTAGGTTTATCAGTTCAATTGAAACGAGAGCTCGCTCACTTTAAACATAGTTTTACACACTTCCGCTTAATGATTACTCCCATTACTGCTTTAGTAAACAAAGTTTTATATTCAGAGGTTATGGATAAGGATCAATATTTTTGGTACAATTTAGATCAACCTTTAACCATAGGTGTAGCAAAGCCCGTTAAAACTTTACTGAAAAATATCAGTAATTAAGGATAGATATATGCCGCGAACAATATTTTGCAAAAAACTTAAAACAGAAGCCGAAGGCTTAGATTTTGCTCCTATTCCTGGGGAACTTGGTTTAATGATCTATCAAAATATCAGTAAAGAAGCTTGGCAACAGTGGCTAGAACACCAAACAATCCTGATTAATGAGTACCGGCTAAATTCTCTCGAAGTCCAAGCAAGAGAATTTCTATCTCAGGAAATGAAAAAATTTCTATTTAATGAAGAGAATCAAAAAGAATAAAAATTTTTCTCAAACATGTGACATTCGCACGACTATTTACATCATACGACAATTCGCGGAGTTAGGCTGATGTTCTGACTCAGATTGATAAGAATTTAAATAATTTTGATGATATACATCATCAAACAAAGAACATAGAGCTATCTTGAACACGTCTGCCATATCATTGAATGCTTGTTTATTAGCATGAGAGTATGGTTCTTCCAGTAATTCCCATGCTTCTTTTAAAATTGAATTGATTAAATAGCGCACAGGATTATTAGAAAATTTTCTGTAATGTTCAGCAAAATAAGCTCTCATCAAATTATTTAATGATTGGCTATCTTGAGCAGCTATTCTAGTCATGCCTACATTACGCATTTGAACTAACGAATTAACTTCTTGTTCGGGGTTATCATTAGAAAAATAGTGGTATTCAATGATCATATCTAAACGATTAAGCAACTCACCGAGTTTCAATCTTATGGGATGTTCAGCATGAACAGCAGTACTTTCACTCACTGCCTGTCTCATAAAGTCCACTAAGCAATGTTCAACGAATTTATGAAAATTAACGTTATTAGCAGATGAAATCTTGACGGCTAATTGGCGAAAATCAACTAGTAATGGATTACATCTTTCAGACCAACTCTCTACCCTAAATTCTGGTATTTTAAGTTGGCTACCCGGTTCATTAGAAATGATCATGCACAAGTCTTCAGGAAAACCTGAGTAACACGCTCTACGTAATTCTATTAGTATTTTAGCAACTTTGCCTTGCGCATCCTCGCTAGTGAAAGATTCTATGAGATTCCCTAGCTGCAAAAATAACTGTAAATGGTTATGTAAATATGAAAATTTTATATTATGGTAATGAACATCGCATAACTTAGGCTGTATATTACTCCAAAAAGTTCTAGTATAATAAAGCATTGCTTTCCTTGCGATCACTTCGACTTTAGAAACAGCTAACTTTACATTTTTACTTGATTGATTCAGATCACTTTCAGCAACAACTTGTCTAACGATGATACAATTCATGATAAATAATAAGAACCGCTGATGATGATCAGGAAGTCTATGACTTTTAAGACTACCTAATTGATTCTTTATTTCAAACTTATGAGATTTTTTTTGTTTCTCAAAAAGAGATTCCCGAAAAAAATCAAAGTTAGCATCGAGTAAGCTATCAAGTAAAAAAGCCATTTCTCTAAAAGCATTTTTGTTAATACTTGAATCTAACTTTTGTGCTAAGCTCATGCTTTCTTTTATCACTGAATTTCTTAAATAATCCAGACGGTCATTAGTAAAATTTTGATATTGATTAACAAGATACGTTCTCATTAAACCTCTTGATAATTGAGGATTATCCTGAATAGATGCTTCTTTAATACCCAGCACATTCATTTGTGTAAGCAGAAAATCTGTTTCCTTCCTAGAATCACCTTGAGAAATGTAATAATAAGAAATAGCAAGCTTTAATCGCATCAATGAGTCAATTAATTTTACCTTGACTGGATGCTCCGCATTAACCTGGGGAAATTGATCAATCACTTGCAGTAAACGTTCAATTAAATATTCTTCAATAAATTGATGTAACTCGATATTATTAGCAAGTGGTAAAGACTTTGCTTGTTGATAGAAATCATCCAATACTGGATTTGATGCGATATTGAGGTTATCTTCATTTAAACGTGGAATTGTTAAATATTCACCCTCGTCATCAAAAAACATATCACTTAAATTTTTAGGGATTCCAGAATAACGCGAGTCTAACAATTTTATGAGTAGTTTGGTGATTTCGCCATGAGGATCATCATCAGTAAACTTTTCAATTTGACGACCTAATTGCAAAATCAATCCTTTATGCTCAGGTAAATAGGAATATGTTGTCCCACCAATATTAACATAGCATGGCTTGACAAAAGCTTTATTCCAAAATATTTTAGCATAAAACTTCATCCCTAAGCTTACTAAGCTCGCTACTCTATCAGCAACCGCTGATGCTTTTTTACTTGATTGCGCGACACCACTTTTAATTATAATATGATCGGCAATACAACAATTAAATACCAATAATAAAAAACTTTGCTGTTCTTTTGTGCATGATACAATGCTGGGATCTTCTAATTTTTCTTCGCCCGTTGTTTCCTTTTCTCTCCTTTCACGTGGAGTAGCAGGTATTTTTTGCTCATGGCCAGAATGTATATTTGCAGATGAGAAAAAAGGAAAATTATTATACATATTAATAGCTCCAGACTATCTAAAGTTTTATGAACAAAATGTCTTGTTTTTGCGCACGATAGCAGATTTATTTAATTCTGTCGAGCATGATCATGCATGCATTTGTTTTCAAAACACCCTTTTAATCACTAACCCAATAAAAATTATTGGCTGTACGCATACTTTTACTTGACGTAGCAAGTTGTAAGCGCTTTAATACCCACTTGGCTGGCCAGATAGCTCAGTTGGTAGAGCAAAGGACTGAAAATCCTTGTGTCGGTGGTTCGATTCCACCTCTGGCCACCATCTTTACTTAACGGACTTTTCATGAATGCTCTATTTGGCCACATATAGTTCATTATTCCTAACCGTCGTCTTGCTATGGTTTCCAAAAACTAGGTACTTTCAAACTTGGTGGATCTCAGCAATACTTAGTGTTTTATTTGGCCTCATCGCCGGACAATTAAGTATTTTAGGATTCGCTATACTCTTTACCTTTGTTTGTTTTATCATTCTCTTTACTTACGCAACCAATAGCAGCTTTTTACTTAAAATTTTCTTAGGTGGAGCAATTTTATGTTTGAGTACCGGTCTCGCTAATCACACCCTTCCTGGTTTTCATAACTTAAAAATAATCGAACAATTATATGTGAGTTCGAATGGTTTACCATTAAATCTTTATATGAATATCGATAAAGCTTTTATGGGTATTTTTATTATCGGCTTCACTCACCCTCGGATTAATCAATGGCAGCAATTTGTTGATATGATTAAGCAAGCTTGGCCTTTATGGGTCATCACTCTATTAATCTCTTTATCCACTGCTTTGGCTTTAGGTTTCGTCCGCTTTGATCCTAAGTTGCCAGCTGAATTTCCAATTTGGTTTTTGACCAATCTTTTTTTCACTTGCTTAGCTGAAGAAGCTTTTTTTAGGGGTTTTATTCAAAAAAACTTAAACCTATCATTATGTCGTTTGAAATCATCAAGTCTAATCTCAATACCGATCTCTGGCATATTATTTGGGCTCGCACATAATGCTGGCGGCTGGAAATATATTCTACTTGCTACTGTGTCAGGCATCGGCTATGGTGCAACATATCATAAAACCCAAAGAATTGAAGCGAGCATAATTGCCCATTCTCTATTGAATACTTGTCATTTTTTATTTTTTACCTACCCGGCGCTAAAATATTTATAATAGAGCTAAATCACAATAGGTTCTGGTGCTGAGTTAGGGTAGTAATCTTTCGCATCATGTAAATTGGAATCTGGAATATTAAGCTGGCGAGCTTCATGAAGATCTTTATCATATTGACTCACAACCTCAATATCAGAAGGCTCAGCATGCAACTCTGTAATGAGACATTTTATCAATGACGGCGTCGTTACTTGCTGTTCTTTATTTTCATTGGCCGTTTTGAATACGTGTGCTTTGTAGGATAGACACAAAAAAATATTGGGGGAGACTTCAAGAAAAAACTCATCTTGACTTTCCGTGTTAACGGTTAGATCAACTTCGTTCCACTCAATCTGAGAAAAACTTTTCCTTAGCGCACATAGAATTTTATGAACATTGAGCTCATTCGTATTAGATATCAGATAAATTTTATCTTCTGCGCTTTGTGACAGTAAATAATTAAATTTGGCCACATCTTTGTCAGAAAAATCTACAATTTTATTCCAAGCTTCTTCAATTAAAGCAAGAGCAATATGTTTATCTGACAACTCATTGATATTCATTACTGATAAAAAATTGGCTTTATTTAAATTTATTCTTTTACGGTCATCTTCACTAAAAGATATAGAGTTATCAGCTAAAAAGTCAAATATGTTTAACATCCCTTCAAGAAATTGATTAGTGCTAATTTTGCCTAACTTATAAGGATTAATTAAACTATCTAAATTTTTTAGATAGATATTGGTTACATATTTTGCAGACGCTTCCATAGATTTAGGATCTGTAAATATACTAGAACTTTCTAAACCGCTAGCTGTTGAATATTGCCTATGAAGTTTAGCAAACGCTTTTACTCCTTCAGAAATTTGCTCTAAGGTGATAAGGGAAGAAAGATTGACAATTTTATGCATTCAAACACCTAAAATATTTATTATTGGTTAAGTTAGTTTTTTATATTAACATATTTTGTTCAAAAAGCAAAAATATACTTTTTAACCCCTTGGGAGGCCACTTAAATGATTTCCGAATTAGGTCAACAAACTCATTATGACCAATGCTATAACCCCCAAAGACTCTACCCCTTATCAAGAACGTCAAAGCGCGTTGAAATTGGCATTGATCCTCAAAAATTACCGTTTTATGGATTTGATTGCTGGAATCACTATGAAGTTTCTTGGCTTAATCTAAAAGGTAAACCCATGGTTGCCAGTGCTGAAATCATTTATGATTGCAGCTCCCCTAATATCGTTGAATCGAAGTCTTTAAAGCTTTACTTTAACTCTCTTAATAACACTAAGTTTTCTGGTTCATTTGAACTTGAAAAAACAATTCAAGCTGATTTAGAGCGAGTCATCGATAGTCCCGTCAAACTTGTGCTTAAGTCACTAGATAAACATCAACCAGTTTTGCTACAGCCACACTTTGAAGGTCACTGCATTGACCATTTAGATATTGAATGCGATACCTACGAAATTAACCCACAGCTGTTGTTCGTGCACAGCCAGCCGATAAATGAAAGCCTATACTCTGACTTGCTTAAGTCCAACTGCCTTGTTACCAATCAACCGGATTGGGGCAGCATACTTATTCAATACCAAGGAAATAAAATTGATCCAGCAGGATTGCTTCGATATATCGTATCTTACCGTAATCATAATGAATTTCACGAACAATGCATCGAAAGAATATTCAACGATATTATGCAGCAATGTAAACCTGAAAAACTCACTATTTATGGCCGTTATACAAGGCGCGGAGGTATCGATATCAACCCCTTACGCTCAACTGAAAAGACAGCCTCTGAGCATTGGAATTTTCGCTTACTACGCCAATAGTTACGGAAATATGATAAAATATAGTTCATTTCTGTGTGTAGGTTTTAAACATGGCAATTTTTATATTTACAGACATAGGGAAAAATGGGTAGAAAATAGCACTTTAAATACGGATCCCAATAAAACAATTAAAAACAAACCTGATGTCAGCTCAAACAAATCTTGATAAGCATTGAAAGGTTTCACTGTTGTAACAACCTATCTGAGCCACTTGACACATTAAGCTCAAGCTTTCTCTAAGTTAAACATATATAAAACGGAATACTGTTTCTGCTTGAACTCAATTGTTGCTCCTGGCCACTACCATTTGTTAGCGCATTTGTTTTTTCCAAACGTTTCCACACGCTTGGCTTATAAGAATTTTGGATTTCTTGCGTTAAGTAGCGATTTCTCAGCATCGACGAAACCTTCCCAAAAGGGTTCTTTCACTCTGATCTGCTTAATTCTAAAACAACACTGCGAATGAAATATAAACAACTCCGCGATACCCATAATCATTTTAGTATTAAGTGGGAGTGTCCTTACTCGATTAGACCAAATATCAAAGCCACAAAAAACAAAAGTTCTATTCAGATGCTAGACTCTTACATGTAAAAACAACGGCTTGCGTAATATAACGCATTCCTATAGAATGCCGTTTCGGTAAAAAATTGAATTGAGGATTATCCATGCAAGCCGAAATCCATCCAAAATATAATATGCATATAACAATATGTAGCTGTGGTGCCGAGTATGAAATATACTCTGATAGAGCACCTAAAATTGAAATTTGTGCAAAATGTCATCCATTTTTCACGGGTAAACAAAAATTTGTTGATACCGCAGGTCGAGTAGAAAAATACCGTGAACGCTTTGGCAGACGTCGAGCGGGCATCAATAAGCAGGCAGCTTCGTCTGAAAAAAATTAGCATCTACACCTTGGCACACTCCCGCCGATACATCAAGCATGCGACGGTAGTTTTGACATTTAGGAAATAAGGCTAATTATGACACTGAATTTGCGAAATAGAAGTAAACGTCACATCTCTTGGTTTCCTTGGCTCATTTGTGGACTAGGCGCTTTATTTTATACTTATGAGTATTTTTTGCGCATTGCTCCCAATGTCATGATGCCAGATTTAATGCGTAGCTTTCATGTGGGCTCTGCATCGCTAGGAAACTTAATTGCTTTTTACTACTATGCTTACGCCCCTTCGCAGTTGCTAGTCGGTTTACTCATGGATCATTTTGGTCCCCGACGAATACTAACGATTGCCTGCTTAATATGTGCGATAGGCACTTATTTATTCGCAAGCACGACTATTTTTCCAATTGCTGCGTTTGGTCGCTTTTTAATGGGTTTTGGGTCCGCATTTGCTTTTGTTGGGGTGCTTAAATTGGCAACTATTTGGCTACCCCCAGACCGCTTTGCAATGGTGAGTGGTTTAACTTCTGCCTTGGGTACATTAGGTGCGGTTTATGGTGAAGTCACATTAACTGAACTCGTCGCTGATCTAGGCTGGCGTGAAACAATTATGGGGGCCGCCGCTATTGGGATCTTTCTCTCGTTAGCTTTGTTGCTATTTATTCGTGATGGCAGCACTGAAGCACAAGATTTAGATAAGCGGGATAATCAAGACTTTACAGTGATACTCAAAAGTATGGGAACCATACTGACCAATAAACAAATATGGCTCACTGGAATTATTGGGTGCCTACTTTACTTGCCAACTTCAGCATTTGCTGAAGCTTGGGGTAAAGATTATATGCAAGCTGTGCATCAAATTAGCAGCTCAGATGCTGCCTGGATTATTTCTGCAATTTTTCTAGGCTTTACCATTGGCGGTCCAATCAATGGTTTGATTTCTGATAAATTTAAAAATCGCACCAAACCTATTAAATACGGCGGTGTGTTAGCGGCTATTATGATGACTTTGCTGCTTTTTGTCGACGGTCAACCGCTCTCCCTGCTTTATATTGAAGCATTATTACTAGGTTTATTATATAGTGTACAAGTTATTGTATTTGCCATCGGAAAAGAATCTAGCCCAACTTGGGCTGCGGGAAGTGCAATCGCGATTATTAATATGCTAGTCATGCTAGGCGGTGTGGTTTTTCAACCATTAATTGGCTATATATTAGAATTAGGCTGGAACCATACTGTAGTCAATGAGATTCCTGTATACGCAGCAACAGATTATCATCGCGCTGCTTACATTTTTCCAGTGGCGTTATTACTCGCACCAGTATGCGCTACAGTGTTAGAATACTTAAACAAACGCAGCCAGAAAAATTCAGATGTTTAAACTATTTTTTTCTAGTAGCTTCAGATAAAATCCTATGCTAATCTTTGCCACATATTAGATTTTAAGGTGCTTTATGGAAAACATTCAACCAAATAAAGAAACGCTGGAAACTGCGAGCAACCCCTCAGGTGACGGTAACTTAACTAAGTTTTTAACCATTTTTGCCTTTTTTGGAACAGCTTTAGGTTGTGTCATTGTATTATATAACCTAATGTTCAACCCAATTATGTCTGCACTTGTGGCATTAGTCTTTCTTTTCATGGGTTCCACTTGCGCTATCATTGCAGCTGCAAAATTTCTGCAGCACTTAGATCAACACATCAATAATAACGATCGCCCTGCTATTCACTGAATTTCGCTACAACAGGCGCATGATCAGATGGACGTTCTAAAGTTCTCGGATGTTGATCAATCCAGCAACCTTGTAAGTTTTGTTTAAGCTCAGTAGAAATTAAAATGTGGTCAATACGTAAGCCACGGTTTCGTCTGAATGCCGCTTGACGGTAATCCCACCAACTAAAGTACTGTTCGTCACATATGAGACGAAAAGCATCGGTCAAACCCGTGCTTAAAAGTTGTTCGAAATGTTGGCGTTCTTGAGGGCTAACCAAGACATTTCCTTGCCAAGCAAGGGGATCATAAACATCAATGTCGGCCGGAGCAATGTTAAAATCTCCTAAAACTACAATACGTTTATATTGCTGATGAAGTTCAACGATATAATTACGCAAAGCTTTAAGCCAAGCTAATTTATATTCATATTTATCTGAGTTTAAAGATTGGCCATTAGGCACATAAATATTTAAAATTAAGGTTCCATTGATTTCTGCCGCTAAAACACGTCGCTGTGGATCAGCAAACCCCGGCAATTCAGTCGCCTTTACTACCCCAGGATACTTACTAATGATTGCAACGCCATTAAAGGTTTTTTGGCCAGCAAAAGCCACATGCCAACCTTGATTCGAAAATGCTTCGACCGGAAAGTTAACATCCTGCAATTTAGTTTCTTGCAAAGCAAGTACATCGGGTTGATTTTTTTGCAACCATTCTTGCACATGAGGCAAACGAACTTTGAGCGAGTTTACATTCCAACTGGAAATAATCAACATCATCAACTACATTATTAATTCAAGCTATTTATTTTGTATGGTATACCAAAAAATATACTATTAACATAGTTGCGCGAGGAAATCATGGACGAAAAACGTCTTTCACTACATGGCCAATGGTCTTCTAGATTAACATTTATTCTTGCAGCATCAGCTGCTGCAGTCGGGCTCGGCAATATCTGGAAATTCCCGTATTTGACTGGACAAAACGGCGGCGGCTTGTTCGTCCTCATTTACTTAGCGTGCGTCATTCTTATGGGCTTGCCACTGATGATGGCTGAAATTACCTTAGGCCGTTTGGGCCGACGTAATCCAGCCGGTACGTTTAAAGAAATTGCGATTGAAAATAAACGCTCAAAGCTTTGGTCCTGGGTTGGCGCAACCACGATTATTGCTGGGGCATTAATTCTCAGCTACTACTGTGTGATTGCTGGTTGGTCTGTTGCTTACTTTGGTAAAGCTATCAAAGGAGATTTTCAACATATTGACACTTTACATGCACAATCGATGTTTAAACAGTTGATTGCAAATCCTTGGCAATTGATCGCTTGGCATTCATTCATTGTTATAAGCACTATCATTGTCATTGCCCAAGGTTTAGAAAAAGGGATTGAGCGGGCGGTAAAATATTTATTTCCATGCTTAATCATACTTTTAGTTGTGCTTATAGGCTATGGCATAACCACCGGACATTTTGGGGAAGCATTTAAGTTTTTATTCGAACCAGATTTTTCAGAAATCAAAGGGAGCACTATTTTAGTCGCCATGGGGCAAGCTTTCTTCTCTCTAAGTATCGCCAACGGTAGTATTTTAATGTATGGTGCTTATGTACCAAGAAATATATCGATAACATCTGCTGCCATTGCAATTTCACTTGCAGACACAGGAATTGCTCTTGCTGCTGGGCTTGCTATTTTTCCAATCGTTTTTGCCAATGGCTTATCTCCCAGTTCAGGGCCAGGATTAATTTTTGAGAGCCTACCCATTGCTTTTGGTCATATGTCTTTAGGCTATGTTTTTGGTGGATTATTTTTCTTGATGCTTATCTGCGCCGCATTTACTTCAACAATTTCACTTTTAGAGCCTGCGGTTGCTTGGTTGGTTGAATTAAAGCAAGTCCATCGTATGAAAGCCGCTTGGGTGATAGGCGGGATTATTTGGTTATTAGGAATTCTCACTGTACTATCGTTTAATTATTGGGCCGAGATTAAGCTCTTCAACTTAAATTGTTTTGAACTGATAGATTACCTTACCGCTAATATCATGCTACCTGCGGGTGGATTTTTAACAGCTATTTTCGTCGGCTGGATGGTTTGTCGCCAGACAGTTTCTCATGAACTTGAAATAAAAAAATCATGGCTATTCAACTGCTGGCGCTTTAGTATTCGCTATCTAACACCTATCATTATTCTTATTGTGTTCCTACATGCCCTAAAAATCATCTAACCAAACTTCCAATCCACAATCGAAAAACTCAGAGTTTGGTTTGATTTTGTTAAGCTCCTGGGGTCTGCTAGATGCGACTAAATTGTTAATGATTGACTAATGATAACTACTAAAAAAAACTTGACTTTTGTTCTTATTTTATTTATTATTCATGCTTCAAAAAATAATTATCAATCAATTATTAATATTAAACCATAAACATTGAGGTAAAATAATGAAAACAATCATTTTGACTTTTGCTTTGGCAGCTACTTTTTGCAGTTCTGCATTTTCTACTCCATGTGATCATTCAACATTAACAATTAAGAATAATTCTCAGTCCGATATCATTATCGATCATGTCAATGAGACTATCCAACCCGCAATCCGCACACGCGGAATTGTTGTCAACTTAGAATCAAAGACCCGAATCGCTCCTGGAAAATCACATACCGCAACCTTTGAAAATAACTTTTTTTCGGGGTATGGTAACTGGGGAACTTTTGATTTAGTACGCTCAAATGGCACTTTAGCAGCACGAGTTAATTATAATTTTCAAACCCACTCACACTCTGAAAAAATATGTCACGCTAACGTTGCTATTGAAGCCTTCAGTAAACCTGTCTATGGTAAAGTAGCCAATGGTTCACCTGCTCGAATAAACTTAAATGTAAGATAAAGTGTAACTGGCTAATTAAAACAGCTTTAACAATCGAACAAAGTTTATAGAATGTTCATCGGATTTTGGCTAGAAATCCACCACGGCCCTCAAATTTGTCCGTATTTGATACAACTCAATTATAAGATTTTGTGGGCCGCCAGCAACTTAGACTCTAACATATAAAAATAGGATAAAACTATATTCATATTGCAAACGATACGAATACTTGACTTTAACTACCGGATAATTTAATATTAATTTTCCAATTTATAAAGCATTTTTAAAAGGGTAAAATAATGAAAACAGTGATTTTAATTCTTGCAACGATACTTGGGTCTTACTGCTCAGCATTTTCTAAAGCATGTGACAATTCGACATTAACGATTAGAAATACTTCAACTCAGTCAGTTACTATAGATCATGTAAATAATGGAATGCTGCTTGCAACACGAACCCGTGGAACTGCAATTAATTTAAAAGCAAAAACCAAAATTGCTCCGGGGAAATCGCATACTGTAACCTTTCAAAACAGCGCTTTATCTGGCTATGGTAATTGGGGATCTTTTGATTTAATACAATCTGATGGAAATTTAGCTGCACGAGTTAATTATGATTTTCATGTATATACATTGTTTGATAAATCTTGCAAATCTGCAGTGATCATCGACGCTGGACAAAAACCTGTTCATGGTAAATCTACTGATGGCTCCCCTGCGAAAATAGACGTTCAAATTAGTTAATCATTCAAGTCGCTGGGTGAATATTATGTCAACTATCAAAAAAGCTCTGCTACTCATAAGCATTTGCGGTTTCAATCAACAGCTCCTGGCTTATAATTGTGATAATAGCTTGATAACTATTTACAATAACAGTCGTTCTGCCATTACTATCACTCAGCTTAACGCGGCTCCCAGGTTTTCATTACGAGCGAGAGGAAGTATAGATTTATCTAGCAATGACTTGACGATTCTTCCCAAACATAAACATACAGCTCAATTGCATACTTCGAAATGGTCTGACATGCGCATGTGGGGAGACTTCAATATTCAGGATCAGAATGCAAATATTGTGAAAGTTAAATTTAATTTCACTTATGCACCCTCCGTCAACAATTTTATTGAAGAGCCCTTGTGCGTGCCACAAGTGACGACTACCCCTAACTCCACTCTTGCCGTGCATTCGGTATTAAAATCTGGCATACCCGCTGCAGCTGATATTATTGTTACAAATAAAAATTAACTTATATTCGTTAAATAATTATACGTTTGCTGCCGCTTTACCACAGTTAAATAATAAAATAGCTTACTGACGTCCTGGCATGTTAATCGAAGCTTGTTTGATATAGAATAATACTTCAGCTGAGCTTTTAAGTAATTTTCCCTGTTTGCTTATCACTTGTGCAACGAGAGTATGCTTACCCCGTTCAATATTAGATACTTTAACGTGCATAAGACGCCGCGATTGCTTGACCACTTTTCCATCTAATAATATCAACCATTGATCGCCTGGCTTTAACTCTGGCTCTAGAACTATCTTGATAGTAACATCACCAGAGTTACTCCAAATTGTTTCGCGATTAAGAGGCGCGGTGATAGCTAACGTTCGATATTCTACCTCATTTAAGCGTTTGCTATCTAATAGTTCTTTTTCAGAAGAAGGCGACGTACTCATAAATGAAGTGCTTTGCTGTGAAAAAGTTTGTAACGGTTTAATTTCAATTTTTTGTGATCCTTGCTGAGGCTTATCTGAAAAAATAACCCCTCCTGACTGGTCAGTACGCTGATAAACGATCTGTGCTTGAACTGTATCAACGAAAAGACTCAATGATAAACTGCAAAGCCAAAAAAAACTCTTCATATTAATCACTATAGTACATTTCAAACTCTAAAGGATGTATCGCTGCATTATAACGATCGATTTCTTGTTTTTTTATTTTTAAATATGCATTAATGATATCATCTGTAAAGACATTGTCTTGCAGTAAGAAATCATGGTCTTGCTCTAAAGCATGCAACGCTTCAGCAAGTGATGCACTTACTCTCGGGATCGCTTGGGCCCTATCGTTGGCGATATCATATAAATTTTCATCGACCGCTTGTCCAGGATCAATTTTATTTTTTATACCATCTATTCCGGCCATTAATTGTGCCGCAAAAGCTAAATAGGGATTTGCAGTCGCATCAGGAAAACGCACTTCGATACGTCGTCCTTTAGTATTAGCTTCATAAGGAATACGGATAGATGCAGAGCGATTACGACACGAGTAAGCAAGCATTACTGGCGCTTCAAAACCTGGAATTAAGCGCTTATAACTATTGGTGGTTGGATTAGTCAATGCATTTAAAGCTTGGGCATGCTTAATAATGCCACCTATATAATATAGGGCAGTATCTGATAACCCTCCATACTGATCGCCTGAAAAAATATTTTCTCCTTTCTTTATAAGGGACTGATGACAATGCATCCCACTACCATTATCGCCCATTAACGGTTTTGGCATAAATGTAGCAGTCTTACCAAATCCATGTGCGACATTGCGAACAACATACTTTAATATCTGCATGTCATCGGCTTTGTTTGTTAATGTGTTAAATTTAGTGGCTATTTCGTTTTGATTACCTGTGGCAACCTCGTGGTGATGCGCTTCTACTTTTAGACCCATGCGCTCTAAATCTACAGCCATTTGTGAGCGCAACCCCTGGGAAGAATCAATCGGAGGCAATGGGAAATAGCCGCCCTTTATTTTTGGTCGATGACCAAAGTTACCTTCTATAAAAGTAGTTTGAGAATTCCACGCTCCTTCATGAGAATCAACTTCATAAAAACTTTTATGCATTGAATGACAGAATCGAACATCATCAAATACAAAAAACTCTGGCTCTGGGCCAAAATATGCGGTATCCGCTATTCCAGTAGACTTTAAGTAAGCTTCTGCACGCTTTGCGATTCCGCGTGGGCAGCGCTCATAAACGAGCATTGTGGATGGTTCGACCACATCACAAAAAATTGCTAGGGTTGGCTCGTGGTAAAAAATGTCGACGACATAACGTTCCGGGTCAGGTAACAAAATCATATCAGACTCGTGAATAGATTTAAAACCATCAATTGAAGATCCATCAAACATTTTGCCAGTTTCAAAGAAACTCAATTCATTCGCGCATTCAGCACTCACCGTAATATGGTGTTGCTGACCACGAAGGTCCGTGAAACGTAAATCTATAAATTGAATTTTATGCTGGGCAATGGCTGCCTGCAGTGCCTTGATTGACATATTTAACTTCCTTATTATTCGTGTATTAAATTATCGGCATTATAAGTCTAAAGTTTAGTTAAAACCAAATTCAGTGCAATTTTTTCTTATCTAGGTCAGTATTGAAAGTTAGACCATGGGGCTCCCCCTGCCACGATGCCCCATGAGTACTTTGCTGCAACTCATAAGCTTGTAGTAAATCTAAACAAAAATCATTTCGCGTCGCTTGTAAAACCTTACTCAGCGGAATAAATTGTTGGCTTAAGCTGCCATATAAACCTTTGTTTAATCTCAAATGTAAATGCGCGAGCTCATCGTAAGCAGTTTGCCCTAGCTGAATATAATAATTTAATTCAACGCGCCGCCTTGCACTAAGACCTGGAAATAACCCAGCAAAAATTAAACATTTATCACCTATATCTCGCAGAACCAGGCGACGCTGACTGCTCTTCAGTTGGCGACTTTTGAGATATTCTAATGCTAGATATTGTTCACCGATGCGGGATGAGTGGGCTAGCCGCATCAAAAGAAAGACGAGATAACTTTCAAGATCTTCATCAATATCTATCTGAACCTCAGACTCAGCTTTGACAATTAATTGGCGCCACAAAGCAACTTCCCCGCCAGTTATGAATAAATCTTCCATTTATTAGCCCCTTCACCATTTTTTTATGCTAATATAGCGCCCATATTTATAAATTTAGTACATGTTTTCTAAAAAGACATATACTCAGCTTTAAAATTGGACTAAATCTAATCATGCTAAACAAACTTCGTAATATTGCCATCATAGCCCACGTGGATCACGGGAAAACCACCCTAATCGATAAATTACTGCAACAAACTGGCACTTTGGCAAATAGAGGCGATGTTGGTGAGCGTGTGATGGATAGTAATGACCTAGAAAAAGAACGGGGAATTACTATTTTAGCAAAAAATACTGCAATCAGTTGGCAAGACTATCGAATTAATATCGTTGATACTCCTGGGCATGCTGACTTTGGTGGTGAAGTTGAGCGCATATTATCAATGGTAGACTCAGTCTTATTATTAGTTGATGCCGTGGATGGCCCCATGCCCCAAACTCGTTTTGTCACTCAAAAAGCTTTTGCTCAAGGATTAAACCCTATTGTCGTTGTCAATAAGATCGATAGACCTGGTGCTCGGCCTGATTGGGTCATCGATCAAGTCTTTGACCTATTTGATAGCTTAGAAGCAACAGAAACTCAACTTGACTTCCCGGTAGTTTACGCCTCTGCTTTGCAAGGAGTAGCCACTTTGGATATAGAACAGCCTAAAAATAATATGGATGAACTTTTGAAATTAATTATTGAGCAAGTTCCTCCACCTAAAGTCGATAGCAACGGCCCGTTACAAATGCAAATTAGTACGTTAGATTACTCTTCTTACGTTGGCCCAATAGGTATCGGCAGAATTCAGCGCGGCAAAATTACGCGCAATCAATCCGTTGGCATTATTGACAAAGAAGGTGCTACACGAAATGGTAAAATCATGCAAATATTAAGCTACACAGGCTTAGAAAGGGTTGAAGTTGAACACGCCGAAGCCGGCGACATCATTGCCATCGCAGGGATAGATCCAATTTTTATCTCTGATACTGTATGTGCCAAAGAGTGTATTGAAGCATTACCACCACTATCAGTCGATGAACCAACGGTCAGTATGACATTCCAAGTTAACAATTCTCCCTTTGCAGGTCGTAGTGGCAAATTTTTAACAAGCCGACAAATTCGCGAGCGCCTGCAGCGCGAGCTCAAACACAATGTCGCTTTGCAAGTCATGGACACAGAAGATCCAGATAAATTTGCTGTATCTGGCCGAGGTGAGCTTCATTTATCGATTTTAATTGAAACCATGCGTCGCGAAGGCTATGAGTTAGCTGTCTCACGCCCCCAAGTTGTCATAAAAAAAGTTGACGATCAAGAGCTAGAACCTTTTGAACAACTTACGCTAGATATTGAAGAGCAGCATCAAGGCTCTATCATGGAACAATTGGGGATGAGACGTGGGGAAATGAAAAATATGGTTCCAGATGGCAAAGGAAGAGTACGCTTAGACTATGTGATCCCAACCCGAGGACTCATAGGATTTCACACGGAGTTCCTTACCCTCACTTCTGGTACAGGATTGATGCATCATGTTTTCGATCACTATGGCCCTGTAGTAAAAGGGAAAGTTGCATCGAGAGTTAATGGTGTACTGATTGCTAACAGCCAGTCCACAAGTTTAGCATACGCACTATTTAACTTACAAGATAGGGGTAGGTTATTAATTGGCCCTCAAACAGATGTTTATGAGGGAATGATTGTAGGTGTTCACTCTCGGGACAATGATTTAGTTGTCAATGTAGCTAAAGCCAAACAATTGACTAATATTCGTGCAGCGGGTTCAGACGAAAATATTATACTAACTCCTCCGATCAGACTAACTTTGGAGCAAGCGCTAGAGTTTATTGAAGATGATGAATTAGTGGAAGTTACACCTGAGGCAATTAGAGTGCGAAAAAAACTATTAAAAGAGCATGAACGTAAGCGTAGTAGTCGGTAAACGCCGTATCATATCAGAAGACTGTAGAGAAATTTACTTAATAATTTAATTAAATTAACTGAGTTTTTTTAAAACTATGTGCTATGATTATTATTTAATGTACTAACATTCACGGAAGACTGTGAAAAACCGATTTAAATTTAAAATAAGCATCGCTATATTTACTTTAGTATTTGCTGGATGCTCATCCTCTTCAAAAGTATCACATCCAGATGATCCATTTGAATCTTTTAACCGTGCGTCATATCAATTCAATTCTAAGTTAGATAAGTACATGCTTAAGCCCATAGCGCAGGTTTATGACACAGTTACCCCAAATCCCGTAAAAAAAGGGGTGCTTAACTTCTTTGTAAACTTAGGCGAAGTCTCCACCATGTCTAATGACTTGCTACAGGGACATCCCATATATGCTGCAAAAGATTTTTTTCGTTTTGCTATAAACTCAACTATTGGGGTTGCAGGAACGATTGATATAGCCACTCACATGCAGTTCCCGCGTAGATACAATGATTTTGGAATAACCCTTGCAAAATGGGGGGTCAAGCGATCTCCGTACCTAGTGATTCCATTTATCGGTCCAAGCACATTTAGAGATGGTTTAGGCTTGCTTGTAAACTTAAAATATTTGACATTATGGCCTTATATTAAGCCGAATTCACTTCGAAATAGTCTATTTGCATTAGATATTATCAGCTTGCGAAGTGCCCTTTTAGATGCTGACGGCGTTATGAAAGAAGCAGCTCTTGATCCATACGTATTCATCCGCAATGCCTACTTGCAAAAACGAAGTCGTTTGATTTATTCTAATAGTGAGTTATCAGGCGAAAACAATGGTCAAGGTAGCGACCCCCTTGGGCAAGATAATTTAGACTTTGCCTTAGGTACAGAAACTGGAGCCCCTACAGACTCTCCTCAACAGCAAATTTCAGAACCTCCTTTATGAAGGTGATTTCATGTTTGAAATTGCACTTTATCAGCCAGAAATTCCCCCCAATACTGGCAATATCATTCGCTTATGCGCCAATATAGGCGCACCTCTACATTTAATTAAGCCGCTTGGTTTTGAAATAAACGATAAACGCTTACGTCGTGCTGGCTTAGATTATCACGCCCATACGGTGCTTAAAATTCATGATAACTTCGCTCTTTTTTACCAAACCCTTGGTTTAAAACGATTGATATGTTGTGAAACTGTTGGCAAAACATGTTATAGCGACATGAATTTTCAGCTAAATGATGTTATTATGTTTGGGTCTGAAACAAAAGGGGTGCCTGGTCATATCATGCGCTTGATACCTCCCGAGCAAATCATTTTCTTACCCATGCAGAACGATATTCGCAGTTTGAACTTAGCAAATACTGTCGCAATCACTGCATATGAAGCATGGCGCCAACATAGGTTTTTACTTGCGACTTGAGGAGTGGAAATGTTTGAAAAGCAATCAAAAAAAACAACTAGAACCAAGCATTTTTCTTACCATACAGAACTAATAAAAATTAGTTCTGGAAAACAGATTTTGAATAAATTAGTGCTCCCCGCTACTTTTGATAAATTAAAGCGATTGGTCAATCAGTCTGAAGAACACTATCAATACTATTACTATCAAACTTTAGAACGTGTAGCAGAGTGGGTACAAAGTTTACCCTCTTATAAAAATAAGACTTATAATAATATTGGTGGGTTTATTGATCTTGCGGTCACCAGAGCATATGTAGTCATGTCTAAATATCGTCAGCAAATACCCATCCATAAATATACACCAGACAAAATGCCGACCAAGCTATCGCTCTGGAGCTACGCATTATTCACTGCAAGCATTTTTTACAACATTGGCTATATTGCAACTAATTTTTACATCAGCACCTGTAATGCTCACGGTCGCCACGCCAAACACTGGAATCCCATCCAAAACTCTATGTTAAAAGAAAACTCTCACTTTAGTTTTAGTTTTATGAATACCAATCATGATGCACTTGCATCCCGTTATACATTATTATTCGCAAAGCATTTGATGCCGCCCGAGGGAATCAGTTGGATAGCTAGTGATACTGAAATCATGGACTATTGGCTAGCAATTTTGCAAGATGATGAGCGAGGCAGTGGATTTTTCGCTACACAGATTATGACTGCCGAAGAGCATTTACTCTTACAAGCCCCTGAAATATTGGTATCCCTTGATATTCCTAATCGCGAGCAAATGCAAGAGCTCCAAGATATTGATAGATTAAATAAATATTTACAATCCCACTCGGAAGATTCGACCTATTTACAATCCAATGATGCTCACACAATACCCGTCTCAAACAATCCTGATGCTCCAAACGATTTAATACAAGATATCGCAAATAAATTTGAAATCTGGCTACGTAATGGGATTAAAAAAAATACTTTTAGTATCAGCGGCCCTGATTCGATGTTGCACATTCTTTCTAACGGAGAATTACTATTAACAAGCCAAATATACCAAGAATTCTGCAAACAAAACTCCCAATTAGGTGTAACGTGGCAACAAATTGCTAATGCGTTTAAGCAAATGGGGATGATCACGCAGCACTTAAGTCACATTCAATATAAAATTGCACCTAAACTTTCAAACCAAGGTGAATTTCTTAGTCTAGGAAGCCAAACAAATACTCAAGGTGGCGATTTAGTGGATCCGACACGATATTTTAACCAAACCAACCTACCAAAAATCAATTCAAATATTTTAGTGATAGAGGCTATAGGTGTACCCCCTGCACCACAATCTCAGCCTGCTCAATCTGTACCACAGACAAATACGACGGGGAAGTAATGCTATCCCAATCAGCCACTTAGTTTTAAGGTTATCTAATGTTAAACAGTATGACTGGCTTCGCCTGTAAAGAAGCATCCTTCGCGGACTTAAATGTTACTCATGTTTGGGAAATTAAGTCGGTTAATCATCGTTATCTAGAGCTTAACTTTAAGCTTCCAGACCAAGTTCGTTGTATTGAGTCTGAGTTACGTCAAATACTTAAACAATATATTCGTCGGGGTAAAGTTGAAATCAACTTAAAAATCATGCCCAATCAGAATACTCCTCAAACCATTCAGATTGATAGTGAATTAATTCAGGCGCTTGCCCATAGTTTATCAGAAATTGATCAATTAACCCATCATAAACTCGCAGATTATAATGGTTTTGAATTCCTTCGCTGGCCAGGTGTTATTTCTAATCAGCAATCGATTAATAATGACTATCAAGCGCAAACAATAAAAATTTTTGAGCAAGCTTGTAAACAATTACACCAAAGCCGCGTTCAAGAGGGAATCGCAATAACCGCAATGATCGAACAACGTCTCGTAAACATTGAGAAACTCACAAGACAAGTAACACAGCTAATCCCTGAGATTCAAAAAACTTACCAACAAAAAATCACTGAACAACTTCAAACGGTGACTGTTCAAGCTGACCCGCAACGATTAGAGCAAGAAATCATTTTTTACTTACAAAAAACCGATATCTATGAAGAACTCGACCGTTTACAGGTTCATGTATATGAACTAAAAAAACAATTAACTGCACAATCACCCGTGGGTCGGCGATTAGACTTTATTTTGCAAGAAATTAATCGCGAAGTTAATACCCTAGGATCGAAAACCTTTAGTGCGGAAATTTCCTCTATTGTGATAGAATTGAAAGTCCTTATCGAACAAATTAGAGAACAAGTGCAAAATGTTGAATAATCCATCTGGTCATTTATTTGTCATTGCGGCCCCTTCTGGCGCAGGCAAAACCAGTTTAGTAAACAGCTTAATTCAACAAGTACCCCAGCTTAAGGTTTCAATCTCCCATACCACTAGAGCCAAACGAGCAAATGAAGTTGACGGCGAAAATTACTTTTTTATCAATCCTACACAGTTTCATGAGCTTATTGATAAAAAAGCTTTTTTAGAACATGCTGAAGTTTTTGGTCATTACTATGGCACAACCCGAGATTGGGTCACCCAACATCTATCGCAAGGCACGGATGTGATCTTAGAAATTGATTGGCAAGGTGCTCGCCAAATTAAATTAAGTTATCCTGATGCAGTCAGTATCTTTGTGTTGCCTCCTTCTATAAAAACATTACGGCAAAGATTAGAAACCCGTGCTCAAGATTCGCCTGAAACAATCAAACAACGTCTAGCACTTGCTAGACAAGACATTAGCCATCATCTAGAATATGACTATTTGGTTATCAATGATGACTTTAGAACTGCAGTTGAACAACTAAAAGCAATTATTACATGCCAGCGCCTTACCACAAATAACCAAAGCACTCAGCATGTCAATCTTATAAAAAATTTGTTAGAATAACTTATCGAAATTTATTTGGAGAATGAAAAATGGCTCGGATTACCGTGGATGATTGTCTAAAAATGGTAGATAGCCCATTTGATTTAGTGCTATTAGCAAGTGAGCGTGCACGCAACTTAGAAATGGGAGCCTCAGACCCACTAATAGAAGTAGAAAACGACAAACCAACGGTTATTGCGTTGAGAGAGATAGCTGATGGCTTCGTTAACGAAGCAAACATTAAGCAACTCGTTAGGAATCCCGAAGAAGCTTTATCACACCTCTCTGAAGAGCAATAATTTAATACATTTACTATACTTAAAAAGACCTATGGTAAATTGCTACGCTAAGGTGATTGATCGCATCTTTATAATGGAGCGGTATGGATTATTTTAGAGAATTACGTGATAAAGCATCACAATACATGACTGCCGAAGAGCTCGAGAGTATACATAAAGCTTATTTAATGGGCGCTCAAGCTCACCAAGAACAAACCCGGGTCACTGGTGAGCCATACATTACCCACCCCTTAGCAGTTGCTAGTTTGCTATGCAATATGAGAATGGACGTTGAAACAATTATTGCTGCAATTTTACACGACGTCATTGAGGATACACATATCACTAAACAATTCTTAGAAAGTCAATTCGGCTCTCAAGTTGCGGAACTAGTGGATGGGGTTAGTAAGCTGACCCAAATTAAATTTGAAAGTCGCGCTGAAGCTCAAGCTGAAAATTTTCGTAAAATGATCTTAGCAGTCGCTAAAGATTTGCGGGTTATTTTAATAAAGCTTGCGGATCGATTACATAATATGAGAACCCTAGATGCCCTACCTAGTGAGAAAATGCGTCGTATAGCGTTAGAAACACTAGAAATTTATTCACCGATTGCTAATCGTCTGGGTATGCATAGCCTGCGCACCGAGCTAGAAGATTTAGGCTTTGCTTCTCTTTACCCTGTTCGTTGCCGGGTGCTTAAAAAAGCCGTCAACAAGGCACGTGGAAACCGTAAAGAAATCCTCAGTGTGATTCAAAAAGCGCTAGAAGAGTGTCTACATCAACCGAATCGTCCAGCTTGTGAGATTTCTGGCAGACAAAAACATTTGTATAGTATTTATAAAAAAATGCGTAATAAAAATATTCCTTTTATAGAAATTATGGATGTTTACGCTTTTCGAATCACCGTCGAAGATATCGATAGTTGTTACCGTGTGCTAGGGGCAGTACATAATCTTTACAAGCCCGTCCCTGAAAGATTCAAAGACTACATCGCAATATCGAAAGCAAATGGCTATCAATCCCTGCATACAACATTATTTGGGCCTTACGGAGTACCGATTGAAATTCAAATTCGCACTCAAGAAATGGATCACTTGGCCGAAAATGGAATTGCTGCTCACTGGTTATATAAAAGTAATAATATACCGATTAATAAAGCTCATATCCGTGCTCACGCATGGCTTAAGCAAGTAGTAGAAATGCAATCAAAAACTGGCAGCTCTATCGAGTTCATTGAAAATGTAAAAATAGATTTATTTCCAGATGAAGTATATGTCTTTACACCTAAAGGGAACATTTTAGAATTACCCAATGGGGCCTCTGCAGTTGACTTTGCTTATGCAATTCATACAGATATTGGTAACACATGTGTAGCAGCTAAGATTAACCGGCGTATAGCCCCTTTGAGTACTCACTTAACAAATGGACAAACGGTAGAAATTATTACCTCCCCCGGTGCTCAACCTAATCCAGCTTGGCTAAATTTTGTAATTACTGGTAAAGCACGTAGCTCAATTAAACATTATTTAAAACGGCAACGCACCGTAGAATCTATAGAGCTAGGGAAACGCTTAATTGAACGTGCACTTGATACCATGCAGTTATCAATTGAAAAAATTTCTTCAGATAATTTCAGTATGGTCCTAAAAGAGTCTGATTATCAGAATATAGATGAGTTATTTGAGGCAACAGGACTTGGCCATCAAGTCCCTTTGATTGTAGCAAGGCGCTTAGCATACTGTAATGAGCCTCATTTGAAGGACCAAGAGTTACAACTTTCTATGATAGAGCAACTATCTAAAAAACCACTGCTGATTAAGGGTACAGAAGGTATGGCGATAAATTTCGCAACTTGTTGTCGACCTGTTCCTGGTGATATTATTGTTGGTATTCTAGAAGCTGGGCGTGGAATCTCAGTTCACACTGAGCACTGTAAAAAAATTAAAATCAGCAGACATTCAGACCCTTATATATTTTTAAGTTGGGAAGATACTATTGCCGGTGATTTTCAAACCGATCTCATCATTGAAACTCTCAATCAACGCGGTATATTAGCCAAATTAGCTATAACGATCGCAGATTCGAATTCTAATATTGAAAATATCGAAATTTGCCATACTGATGGCACATATACAACAATTCGGATTACTTTAACTGTTGAAAACCGCGATCATATTGCCGATGTCATCCGTCGTATACGCAATATGAAAAATGTTACTAAAGTTCATCGTTATCGATTAAAAGGTTAAAAATAGATAAAGCGCGTCAATCGTTTTGGTCCATAGAAATCTTGAATGGTAAAACCATATGAAAGCAGCTTCCTTTACCTAACTCACTTTCTAACCAAAGTTCTCCTTTCATCAAATCAACTAAACGCTTGACTCTAGGCAGACCTAAGCCTCGGCCATGGCCTTGGGTTTGAGTTTGATTGCTAGGCGCAGCTTTAAAAAAATTTTCATAGATATCATGCTGCATATTTTCAGCAATCCCAACTCCTGTATCAAAAACACTAAACCTTAAAACAGCTTGTTTTTTAGATAAGCTGGCCAGTTTTACAGTAATAGTCACTTTTCCTACTGGCGTAAATTTTACTGCATTACTCATCAAGTCAATTAAGCACTGATAAGTACGCTTAGCGTCACCAATAAGATAGGTTGGTATTTCTTTATCAATATCATAATTTAAAACGATATTTTTTGTTTTTGCTCCTGGTAAATATAAAGTGTACAATTGCTTCATCATATCCACTAAATCAAAGCGAGCAAAGATAGTTCGACTTTTCCGTAACCCATGATACAAATCATGTAAAAGCGATTCTTGATAATCAAGAATCTGAGTCGCTGCGTTATGAATTTCTTTAACCCACCCTAGAGCATCTTGAGGTGATTGACTAATAATTGCTGGTAAAACTTCAGTTCCACTAATAATTCCACCGACAGGAGTTCGAATATCGTGTGCTTGATCATCCATGAATTGCTCATGACGTTTAAGTATTTTTTCACGCTCAGTATTTGCTTTTTTTAGTTGCTTTTGAGTATTTTTTAGTTCAGTAATATCTAGAGAAGATCCTATTATGCCAATAATATTTTTTTTAAAGTCAATATATGGGGACTTGTACGTTAGTTCTGTTAATACTTCACCAGTACTTAACCTCACTTGTTCTTCTAAAACTATTGATTGACCCGTTTCTATAACTTCTTTATCAGCCTGTGACCAGTCATCTGCGAATTCGCGCCAACACAAGTCATAATCTGTCTTACCTATGATCTCTGAATGTGCTTTAAGACCAGCCATCTCAAGAACAAATTTATTACAACCTAAATAACGACCATTAGTATCTTTCCAATAAACACTTCCTGGCAAACTATCCAGCAACATGGCTCTTTCATATTCTAAATTTTGTAATCGTTTTTCACAGTTTACGGATAATAGTACTATTTCATCATTATCCTTATTTATAATTTTTCTATACATTCTTATATTTACAGGTTTACCCAATAAGTTCAATGTCAAAGTAATGGTAGCTTTATTGTATGTCAGTTTGTCTTTACGATTAATAATAAATTCTCGAATTTTTTTTGACCCTTCATCATCTAAAAAAAGGTCAATTTTAGTATTAACGACAGAAGAAATATCATAACAATCAATAAAACTCATAAAGAATTTATTGACATCTAAGATTATTCTTTTAGAGTTTATAACAATAACAATTTCATTTAATAAATTCTTAAGCTGAGAATATGTGCTGTTTTTCATATTAATTACTATCGATTTATGTTTCATACTCTAAATTATAGTTCATAGAATCTTGTTTAGAAAATAATTTGCTTTTTTGAATGAGTTTGGCAAGTTTCTCAATATTTAAGTCTGGCTTAATATCCATAAACATAATATTTATATTAAATTTTTTATTCAACTCAGATATGAAATAATAAAAATAAATCGAGGAAACACCAAGCGTCCCAAAATTTTTCTTTGCGTCAATAACTTGACACGTTATAGTTTCCCACATCTTCACTAAAGAATGCTCTAACGAATCAATTCCCACATCTAAATTTTTTGACTGATAATTAAATTGAAGTGCTTTCTTATCAATTTTTCCGTTTGTAGTTATAGGCCATTTCTCAATCCAATAGTAATTAATAGGATGCATATAGCACGGCAAATATGATTGAACATGATTCCGAATATTATTCAGAATGTGATAATAAAAATTTAAAGAAAAAGGATTTCTTACATAAGAATCTATTTTCTCATAGTGCTCATCAAGAAATTTAGGGTTACTTCTGATTATTTTATTTGATTCTCGAGGATAAATTTCAATTCTTAGGTAAAGAAAAGGAGTTTTTTCATCATAATTTATATAAACATCGTGGTTTAAACTGAGCACCCACTTTAAAAAACTCTTTACATATTTAATATCTTTTATTTCAGAAAAGTCTCTAATTAAGACGAATAAAAATCTTTTTAAATGAGAATTTGTAATGCTTTTTTCTTTTCCCAAAATTCTCTTTGCAAGAGGATTTGGAAAATTCTTTATAATAATAGGATTATTTGAATTTTTTAATAAAATATAAGTTTTTTTAATAGGATCTTCACATATTGACGACCAAGTATATATCTCTGCATCAATGTATTCAATGGTTTTATCTATATGTATAAAAACATCATAGCGATAATAGTTTAATTCATTTGTGGATTCTCCAGCCTTTAAATTTATATCTACGTGACTGACCCTCTGAAAGTATCTTTTTAACATCAAAAAAAATTGTGGTGAAACTAGCAGCTCACTTTCACGTGATTTTAAATATAAATCTTCCCAATTTGAATTTTTTTTATCTATATACTTATCAATTATTAAATAATCTAATAAATCTTTGTGTCTAACATCTCCAATAACTATTGTTCCATTTGCTCTGATTGATTTTATTCTATTTTCAATAAAATTAAAGAGGTATTTGAATGAAGGGAAATACTGAATGATAGAATTCATTAATATACAATCATATTTAGATTCATCAATATTTTCATGGGCATGTTTTTTTATAATTTGAACATTTTCAACTTTTTCAAACTTTTCATTCAAAAATGTTAAAACCGTCTCAGATATCTCAGCAGCCGTATAGCTAGAAACATTCTCATAAAGGGCTGAAATTAGGTTCCCTGCCCCACATCCATCTTCGTAAATCACATTATGATTTAATCTATTGATTTTTTTAATCAAAAAATCAATATTTTCTTTTAGCTCTTTATCAGAGAAATATTTCTGTGTAAATGAATTTACCCATGCTGATGGATTAAGTGATAAATCTCTATAATTGTATATATCTCGGTATGCAGAATTATATATATTTTTCCAATTATCAACATAATTTATATGGTTTTTTTCCTCTAGGCTTTCTTCATCAATATCAATGAAAGCAAAAATACGATTAAGCTTATCATAAGTAAAACCAGATAAAACAACGATTTTTTTTATAAAATTAAGCTTTTCAACACAAGCTTCTATTTCTCCAATTTCTATTCTTATTCCACCTATCTTTATTTGACAATCATTTCTACCAATATACTCTATATTACCATCACATAAATATCGAACCATATCACCTGTTCTATAAACCAAACCTAATTTAGGCAAATTAATAAATTTTTCGCTCGTTAGCTTATTATCATTTATGTAGCCATGAGCAACTCCTAAGCCCCCGATATAAAGCTCTCCTGAACTATTCAACTCAGCTGAAACCAGTGATTCATCTAAAACATGCAAATTTTGATGTTTTAATGCTTTTCCAATAGGGGTAGATAATGTATTATTACTAATTTGATTCGCGTGATAGATTGACGACCACATTGTGGTCTCTGTTGGCCCATAAACATTCCATATATTTCCTAAAGTAGGATTAAGAGATTTAAGCAAAACATTTGATAAAACTTCACCACCAGATAAAATTTTCAAACTTGGGTCAGTATTTCTCCACCCTGAGCTTATTAATAAATGCCAAGTTGTTGGAGTTGCTTGCATAACACTGATTTTACCAAATTTTAATATTTTTTTAATTTCCTCAACATTCAATATAGTATTATCATCAGCCAGATAAACTGAAGCGCCCACATAAAAGGGTAGCAAGATCTCTACAAGAGAAACATCGAAAGTATAGTTTGTCAAACAAATAAATGTATCGTCTCTATTTATTTTTATTGCCTCAATAAGGCCAGCAAATAGATTAAACATTGAAGATCTCTTAACCAAAACTCCTTTTGGGGTTCCTGTGCTTCCTGAAGTATACATTGCATAAGCAATATCGTTTGCATAAATTGGAGAATTTATATAAGAGACCATATGTTTATTTGAATCTATATCAACAATAAAAAAATTACTTTCTTCTATAACTTTATTTAATTTTTCATAATTTTTTGTATTTGTTAGTATCACATTAATTTCACTATTATTTAATATACTCTTTAATCGATTAATTGGAGAATTAAGCATAATTGGTAGAAATGCAATTTCTTTTTCTACTAAGGCTAAAATAGTAACTATCATATCTGGACATTTATCAAAATAAATACCAACGAGGACTCCTTTTTTGATAGATATTTTATCAATAATATTTTTGACACGCGCAACTTTTGTTAACAATTCAGGATATCTTATTACTCTTCCTTTATATAAAATTGCATCTTTATTTGAAGAATAATCAACTCTTAAATTTGAACGTATAACCATAACTTCTCGGCTTATTACTAAATAAATGAATACTATCACATTCTACGAATAAAATTACAAAAATGGAAACTTTACATTAAAAATTTATTAATAATGCATATTTTTATTGAAGATTGAAAAATATTTATAACATATAAATTATAAAATTTTTAATCTTGTATGTTTTTCATTTGGTTGTCTTTTTAAAAAAAGTTTATTATTTTGTGATTAAGTTTTTATTTAATTCTCTTAAATGATTATTTTATTAGCACTTTTGACGATAAGAAATACCCTAAGCATTCAAGAAACACAAGTAATGAACAGTGAAATGTATATTTGAAAGTGTTGTTGAATTAATATGGAAGCATAATGAGCTCGAGAAATTAATTTGAGAGACAGGCCAATCTATCCATGTTTTATCGGGTTGGCGAAATATGAACTAAGTTCTTAAAACTGGACACAAAATCGAGGTAAAACAAAGGTTCGCACTTTGCTTTAAAGGAAAACATGATATGCAATACTAAACGGATTCACAGCGCAGCGTTTAAAGCGCAAGTAACCCTAGATACCCTGTGAAAGGGGATTTGACTCAAAATCAATTAACCAGCAAACATTGTGTGTATACAGCGTAAATTAATTGCTGCAAACGTCAAGCAATTGATGCGGTACAGTCTTGGTTTTCAAAGTAGCGCGCACTTAACTTAGGAATGAACTCAAAAAAATTTGAAAGACCTTACTATATGAGCAAATTGGCCGTTCGCAAGTGGAATTAAATTGACTAAAAAAAGTTTGGCACTATCCATTGATATGAAACGCATCTGAGCATATGATCCTGATGATACTCAGGTATCTATTAAAAGACGCTGTAAATTATTGGGGTCAAATCGCTTAAGCTACTACTACCAATCGACTTGCAATATTGCTGAAGACAAGCGCTTGGTGCGGTTGCTAGGTCATCATTACACATAATATTCGCATGAAGGAAAAATTAAACGCAACATGGGGGCTTAGTTAAGAAATAGGTCACCGGTTTGGCATTGATAAGATAAAATAACTTATGCAAAAAAATGGAGGTTGAAACGGATTGCCCAAGCCCAAATATAAGTGTACGTAATAATTGTGGCTCGATTCATCCATATTTATTAGATGTAATTGATATGATTAAACCCAATCAAGTTTGGAGCGCTGACATCATACATGTACCATTACTGAACTTCACACATAATTCTGTAAAAAGTTTTATGTGTGAGCCATAGCATTACAATGATTAGTCTACGTACTACTCAAACTCTATCATGAATCTATTCATAGCAGGTTTCTAGTGGTAAGTAGACACCGTCCACTTTTTTTTTAGATATTTCTAATAATTGATAAGCCAATCAATTGATATACTGCCTCATCCTATGGAAAAATGCGCTTATTTTTTATGACCTTACGCAAAGACATATTCAATAGATCAATCGTTTGAATAGTATACATTGCTTTGCGTATGTCACCAAGATAGCTAAAAAATGAACATATTTTTCCAATCATATTGCTATGATTGGATAATACTAGAATATTTAGCACCTTTTTTTCAGCAAATGCTACAAGTGCTCTTTCAACTTCATCCAAAGCAGTAACGCCGTAAATTTCCTTTAAATCAGCGGCCACTTGCTCACCCTCTTTCCAGCTTACATATTTCAGTGATTAATATATTTTATGTATAACACACATAAGCAAATCAAAAATAATACCGTTGTTAACTCATAATGTTATAATTTAAAAATAATAGTTAAACCTAGGAAGGATAAATTTGGCTGCAACTGACATATCATTGCCATTGGCAAAGTCATCATGCGCTCATTTAAGTGGTGTAGGGCCTAAATTAGCAGCTAATTTAGAAAAATTAGGCATCTCAAACCTCCAAGATTTGCTTTTTCACTTGCCCATACGATATCAAGATAAAACACGTATTACAGCTATGCGGGATCTTAGGGTGAAAGAATATTGTGTAATCGAAGGAGTAATTAAGCAAACGAAAGTTAACCGATATAAGCGCCCATCATTGGTTTGTAATATATCTGATGCTACCGGGCTCGTGAGTTGTCGATTTTTTCATTTTAGCAATGCACAGCACCAGCAAATGGTTAACGGGAAACGTATGCGTTGCTTCGGGGAAATACGCTATTATAACGGTCACTTTACAATGCTGCACCCCGAATACCAAATTTTTGATGCCCGGCAAACATTAGCAGTCGAAGAAAATTTAACGCCAATATATCATACCACTGAAGGACTAGGACAAAAGACTATTCGCCAACTGATTAATCAAGCACTCGGTATGTTAAAGAATCCTTGCTTTCTAGAAGAACTTCTGCCACTTAAGATTCGTCAACATTATCAGCTATGCGAATTACAACAAGCCATTCACTTTATTCACCATCCCCCACCTGATACTCAATTGGAGTTATTATTAGAAGGCACTCACCCTATGCTAAAACGCTTGATATTTGAGGAGTTGATAGCCCATCAATTAGCAATGCGACGCATACGCAATCAATTAAAATCCCTGGGCGCTCCACAGTTGAAACAGCAAAGTTCTCTAATTAGCGATTTCGTGAAACAATTACCTTTTACCCTGACTCAAGCACAACAACGAGTGATTAACGAAATATATCAAGATCTCTCTCTACCTCAACCAATGTTACGACTAGTACAAGGTGACGTTGGTTGCGGTAAAACAATCGTCGCCCTACTAGCTATGCTAGTCGCGGTTGATAATGATTATCAAGCTGTACTAATGGCGCCTACCGAAATATTAGCTGAGCAACATTATCTTAACTGTAAAAAAGCACTTAAATCTCACAATATCCACGTAGCATGGCTATCAGGTAAATTAAAAGCACGGGATCGTAATTATGGATTATCCGCTATCAGTGGTGGTCAAGCTAAAATTATTATTGGAACACACGCTTTATTTCAAAAAAATGTTCAATTTTATAATTTGGGACTTGTAATTATCGATGAACAGCATCGGTTTGGCGTCGATCAGCGTCTCCTACTGCGTGATAAAGGTCAGCAACACTCTACCCTACCCCACCAGCTAATAATGACGGCAACGCCAATTCCACGTACTTTGGCTATGACTTCTTATGCAGATATGGATTATTCGGTGATTGATGAGCTGCCTCCGGGACGTATGCCTATAACAACAGTTGCTCTGCCTAATACCCGACGAGAAGAAATTTTGGAACGTGTTAAAAAGCACACGCTAAGTCACCAACAAACTTATTGGGTTTGTACTTTAATTGAAGAATCCGAGCAATTACAGTGTCAGGCTGCCACTGATGTTGCCGAAGAAATTGCCCAGAAATTACCTGAGCTAAACGTTGGCCTAGTGCATGGTCGATTAAGCAGTGAACAAAAAGAATCGATTATGAGCGACTTTAAACAAGGTCATATAGATTTATTAGTTGCCACAACTGTTATCGAAGTTGGAGTCGATGTCCCTAATGCTAGCTTGATCATTATTGAAAACCCCGAACGCTTGGGTCTATCACAACTGCATCAATTGCGCGGCCGGGTCGGGCGCGGTAAAAATCAAAGCCACTGTGTATTGCTTTATCAGCCAAACCTATCTGAATATGCAATAGCAAGGTTGGCAATCATGCGTGAGACTAATGATGGATTTAAAATAGCTGAACATGATATGAAATTACGTGGTCCTGGAGAAATTTTAGGAACGAAACAAACAGGTATCACGCGATTTAAAGTGGCTAATATTATTCGTGATAAAAAATTACTTCCCACCATCAAGCCCATATGTGAACTAATAGAAAGCGAACATTCAGAGCAAATCACCAAGTTAATTGAGAGATGGCTGGCTGATAACGAGCAGTATGCGAGGGTCTAAGTATTAGTGATGGTGGCTATGGGTGGACTTGAACCACCGACCTCAGCATTATGAGTGCCGCGCTCTAACCAACTGAGCTACATAGCCAACTAAGCTATGCTATTCTAAAGCCTAAACTAAGCTTGTCAAGTCATGTGATTTTGGCTGAATATTAAACATTAAATAAGAAGTGCATCACATCACCGTCAACCACTCGATACTCCTTTCCCTCGATGCGTAATTTTCCTACTTCTCTCGCACGTTGCTCGCCACCGAACTCAACATAGTCTCGATAGGCAATCACTTCTGCACGAATAAAGCCACGCTGAAAGTCAGTATGTATCACCCCCGCAGCTTGTGGAGCAGTCGCATGAACTTTTACTGTCCACGCACGGACTTCTTTTTTCCCCGCTGTGAAGTAGGTTTGCAAGCCAAGTAAACGATAGGCCGCTTGGATTACCCGATTTAACCCTGGTTCTTGTAAACCCAAATCGGTTAAGAATTCTTGCTTATCTGGCTCCTCTAATTGAATTAATTCAGACTCGATAGCGGCACAAACAGTGACTGTATCAGCCTGCTCATTTTTAGCTAGAACGCTCACCGCACACATATGCTCATTCTCATGTTGCAATCCTGCTTCATCAACGTTCATGGCATATAATACTGGTTTATGAGTGAGTAGATTAAGTGGTTTTATCAATTGTTTTTGTTCAGAAGTTAATTCAATACTGCGCGCTGGCAAGCTTTGGTCAAGTGCTTTTTTTACTTGTTCATAAGTTTGCAGTTCAAAAATGGCTGTCTTATTGCCACTTTTAGCAATTTTATTTGCACGTAAAATAGCACGCTCAATAGTCTCCAGGTCAGCAAGCGCCAATTCAACATTGATCGTTTCAATATCAGCAATAGGATCAATTTTGCCTGCGACATGGATGACATCATTATCATCAAAACAACGGACCACATGCAAAATTGCATCAACTTCACGAATATGACCCAAAAATTTATTACCTAGACCCTGACCCTCCGCTGCACCTGCAACCAAACCAGCAATATCCACAAATTCTATGGTCGTTGGCAAAATACGTTCTGGTTGAACAATATCGGCAATTTTTTGCAACCTTGAGTCAGGCACAAAAACCACACCAACATTTGGTTCAATCGTACAAAAAGGATAATTTTCTGCTTGAATATCTGCTGCAGTCAGTGCATTAAACAAAGTTGATTTGCCAACGTTAGGTAACCCTACAATCCCACACTTAATTGACATTATGTCTCCTTAGCATGTAATTTACGTGTTGCACCAGCAAAATCTCCCGTTAATAAGCTGGAAAATACTTGCGACACGTTAACCATTGCTTGTTGTATTTTTTGATACTCTGACTGACTAGGCGGACTTAACACATAGGAAGCCACCATATCTCGTTGTCCTGGATGCCCAATTCCGATGCGTATTCGCCAAAAATCAGTACTATTGAGCTGCGATATTAAGCTCCGCAAACCATTATGTCCCGCATGACCGCCAGAATGCTTCAATTTAACATTCCCAGGCAGCAAATCTAACTCATCATGGATGACAAGAATCGATTCTGGAGATAATTTGTAATAGCTAGCAACTGCTTGTACTGCGTCCCCACTGTTGTTCATAAAAGTATGAGGAAAAAGTATGTGAATACGTTGCCCATTGATTATATGGTGACAGTACTCGCCATGGAATTTTTTTTCGCGTTGTAGCTTAAAGTGATACTGCTCAGCAAGCATATCGACCATCCATACACCCGCGTTATGTCGAGTATGCGCATATTGACTTCCAGGGTTACCCAAGCCGACAATTAGCTGAACAGCCATGTTCCCTCCCTAAAGCACAAGGAGGGATACAAATTTAACTTCAACAGAACTACTCAGCCGCATTGCCTGAATTTTCTGACCCACTTGCTACTTCCTCAATTTGCGCACGTGTTGTCTGAATGTTGACGACTGGCAAATCGTGATCAGGTCCTAAAGCTAGAGCCGTTAATTTGACCTCTGCAGGTAAAACTAAGTCAGATAGGTGCATACTTTGTCCAACTTCTAGTTTTGCAACGTCAACTTCTATATACTCTGGTAAATCACTGGCCTTACAAGCAACTTCGACATCTTTCAATAAATGGAAAATAGTCCCGCCACCCATTTTCACGCCTACAGCAATGTCTTCGTTGACAAAGTGTAGAGGAACATGGCGATGTAATATTTCATTACCAGTAATTCTCTGAAAATCGAAATGCATCACTAATGGTTTAAATGGATGACGTTGCAGTGCTTTTAATAGTGCTCGGCTAGTTTCACCATCAACTTCCAGAGTAACGATATTCGCATAAAACCCTTCATCTTCTAATTGCTTAGCTAAAATATTATGCGGTATAACCACTTGCTGAGGTGGTTTATTGCCACCGTAAATTATTCCTGGCACTAAGCCTTTATGGCGTAGGCGGCGGCTCGCACCTTTCCCCACATCTTCGCGTTTATTCAACGCTAAGTTGTATTGTGTCTTACTCATTGAAAATCTCCAAATACTTCGGTTAATTTTTTCCTCCCCGCGACCAAGTGAGGAAAGGACAGAATTATAGCAAGCTTTAATCTCAAAGCAAAGTTTTTATCTAATAACCACCCTCTTGATAACAACAAATTTTTATGTTAAAAGAAAATTAAAATTTATTATTAAAAACATCAAAGGGACGTCGTGCTTAAAATTTTTCTCAAAAACCTATGCCTTTATTTTCTATTTATTCACACTGTAAATTGCGGCGCGACGAAATTGTGGCTCAACGTCGAATTAACCACTGTGAGCGATTCTTGTATTTATTGTAAATTATATCAACTTAGTGACTTAAAAAATTTTTATGAGATTTCACGCTTTGATCTTTGGTGGCGCGCGCAATCGCGATTAGGTATAAGCCTATTATCTAGTCACGGGTGGATGCTATACTCTCAAAAACCATTAAAAATTAATATAAAATTAGCGAAAAATACTCAGTATGTCTGTCTTGCTAACTTCCAATCTCAAGAAAAAGATGCAAACTGGCGAGATTGCATCAAACTGCCCTCAAAGTTTGTAGGTTCATATTCGGTGCTAGCTTATATTAAATCGAGCCAAGTCTTTTTAACTTTAGTTTGAGGCCTAGAATGGTTAAAAAATTGTTGACAATCGAGATGAATAAATAGTATACATTAGCTCATGAAGTTTATGACTTCGATAACGGTTATTTTGACAAACAAATTTAAGAAAGTTAAAATTGAACCAAATCATATTAATTTTATAAATGTAAGGAAGAGACGGATGTTAGAAGTTGAAAATCCTACAAGCATTGAAGCTGAGCTTGATAAGTCATTGAGTACAATTGTAACTTCTGCCTTAGAACGTTACTTTTCACACTTAGATGGCGCTGAACCTATTGACTTATACAAAATCGTTATTGGTGAATTCGAACCACCGCTATTAGAAGCGATAATGTATTACGCAAAAGGCAACCAGGTACGAGCCGCTAAGTTGTTGGGAATGAGTCGTGGCACGCTACGTAAAAAACTCACGCAATACTTTAACACGACTCACGTAGGTACTGACGCTGATCGACAATAAAAAAATAGATACTGTTTAGGAACATTACTTTACCTTTAGTAATGTTCCTAAGTCTGACTTGATTTTTTATAAAATTAACGACCTTTTAAACCAATCCGATAGCGTCTTTGAAACTTTCTACCGTTTGTGCACCATATAGTTCTTTAACGATTTTTCTATCAGAATTGATTACATATGTCACTGGTAAAGATTTAATATCGCTTATTCCAAAAAAACGAGCGCCAAAACTTTTTGTGACCACTGGATAATTGATTTTATTTTCTCTAATCGATTGCTGTAATTGAGATTTCGGTAACTCATCAAAATTAATAGCTAAAACTGCAACTTTATTTTTGTATTTCTGATTGATTTGATTCAATGCTGGTATTTCTTGAGAGCATGGCGCACACCAGTCAGCCCAATAATTTAATAAGATCCACTTTCCCTTCATGTCTTGCAGAGAAATCGGCTTATCGAGTGCATCGTGAACTTCTGGTTTACTACACGCAGCAAAAAAAACAAATCCACTGAAAAGCAATGTTAAAATTAATCGGCTTATTCGTTTGTTCATCATTAATATTATACCGAATTCACGCAACTGCAATCTAGATCTGATGATGGCAATAATAAAGCCTTTTTTACAGAATCTTTGAAAAAGTCGCCAGAGGTAGGTGAACGCGACCAAAACGATTGATTAGCTAAGCCACATTGAGCTAAAGTTTGCATAGCTACAATTGAAGAAACTATGACAACACAAGCCGCTACAAATACCGGGGGTGACACAACGAATAAAGCGCATGCAGCAGCAGTCAAGATTGTACCAACTGTACAGTAAACAGTCGATCTGAAGAGACTTCCTTTACTAGTTTTGAATTTTGCATTTTTCAATTCTGTATTAATTATAGCAGTAGGCATTTGGTTATAAGGATTTTCAAGTAATAAGTTCAACTGAACTAAAGAAATATTGATCACAGGTAACTGCTCAGGCTCTTCATTTAATAGAGCTTGCGCATTAGATAAAATCTCTTTCATACTCTCACGAACTAGGCCATGAGACTTCGACATATTTTTTAAAAGTTCATCACGATTTTTTAAATATACGCGATAATTTTCATGGAGAGGTTTTTCTTTCTCAACCATTTTCCATAAGGCATCATAAATAACTTGGTTTTCAGCATCTAGTTGATCCCTATTAAGCGCTTTAAGGTTTAATAAATCTTCTAATTTAGCAAGTTTTTTTGCTTCTAATAAGGTTGTGGTTTGAGGACGATTTCTCAAAGGATGATTTTTCAGCAAATTCATCGTTAGCTTGAGATGAGCAGCGTACCAAGTGGTATAAATATTTACCCTACACCGAGGCTGTAAAAATTTATAAAGCAGCCTGTAAGCTGAAAGATGGTATTGGTTTTGATGTGTAGAGACATAGTCCTCATCAAGCACAAGCGGCATCAGCTTAAAAAAACCATCGACTATACCTTTCTCATGTGTAAAAGAATATGGCAATTGCCGATGAAATTCGAGCAACCCTAGTTCAAAAAAATGCCGATCAAATCCTGGAACTTTTGCTGTATCACTTAAGAAATCAACGGCCCAATGCATACAATGCTGTTTTTTAACATATGAAAAAAATTCAGTTGCACCTTCTAGATTATGGCTAACAGGAATTCTCATCGAATTGGTCAAAGGTTGATAAGAAACCAATTCTGGAGAAGTCTTATGAAGTCGGTACAATATAATCAATTTAGAATGTAAAGTTCCACAAATTTGAGCCATTTTACTAGCAGTTTTATCATCACTATGAAGCTCACAATTCAATTCTTCAAGTAGATTTAGAATGGCATCAATATATAGGTGCAGGGTTTTATTCGACTGAGACTTTAAATCAAGCAAGCTATTTTTTAACAAATTGAAAAGAGGCTCACAGGTTTTTTCAATCAGTTGACACAAATAAGCTATATCATCATCATACTTAACAGTTCCTCGAATCGTTTGCAGCTGAGTAGAATCAAGCCGAGATAATAACCCAAAATTTATTTCAAGGAATTGAAAAATATTTCTTGCGGGAAAATCTCCTTGAAGATCTTTTCTCGTAGTTAAAATATCTAACAAATGAAAAGCTGAATTTTTTTTCTTCAAATTTATATTCAAATGACTCATTAACTGCATACTGTTGCGGCTGATAGAGATTTCAACATACTCTTTTGTTTGATTATCTCGATTATTAAAAATATTATTTACTTCAGGATTTTTCACAAGATTGTGAGCAAATACTTCTTCAGGTAATCGACTCTCATGATTGCTACTATCAATAAGTCTAGCTGACGAATCAATCTTTCCTGCAATATTAAACGTTGCATTTGAGACAATATGCGGCTGACCAAAACTGTCAGTAAAAACCAGCTTAGCTTCCTTATATGTTTGATCTGCTTTTAATAACTGCTGCACGCCCCAGTTTAATTTGGTTTTAAAATAATTCTGCCTAAGCTGAATTATTTTTTCACCATTTACACCGCGAATTTCAGAAATATCATAGGCCCATGTGTTATTTTCAAAAACTGAAGGCCTAAGGCTATGTTTCTTTTGTTTTTTTATACTCAAGATTTCATTATTTATTTTCTTATAGTCTTTCCATGAAACGGGAATAGCGTAATACTTCATATCCTTATTTCTTACGCCACTGCGTTTACCATAATAATAATCTTGCCTTGCTTTAGAGTATTTATTTAACTCACGCTCATACATAAATTTTATTTTGTATTGTATATCATGGCCAAGAATACTAGACAGATCAGGCGGAAAATTTTCACTTTGGGGAATCCCTCGATGATCAACAAATAGTAACATATCGATATTTTTTAAGTAATGAGTAAACTTTTGAGACAGTTCGCAACTAAATCCAAAAAGGCTTTGTAAAACATCATCTTTATTACTGAAGTGCGATGGATTAAGGTAAATATTTTTTCCTATCGCATTAGTAAAAATCGGCGTTCCGTCATTTAACGATATAAACCCTAGGGTAACATAATAATGCCCAATTTTATCATTGGGCAGACAACCGTCACTTATTTTATAGTTAAAGATGCAGACCATTGGCTGCAAATCATGTTTTGCAAACTGTATTCTCGGATATACCTTTTGGTCTACTAACGACATAATTATTAAACCTTAATCAACTAGAACTGGTTACACCAATGTTATTCATATATGTAGATAAGTCTTGCTGAGGTTTACTTTGGTTTTGGGCAGCAGCAATTGTGCAAGCTTTACTTCTAACTGTATAAATTGATGCAGCAAATACCCCAAGCGTTAAGAGGCTTATGGCAGGCATTGTTATGATTACAGCAGCTGCTAAACTTACGGTAGCAACAAATCCAGCTATAGCCATTCCAAGCTTATGAGAAAATGTTGAAACTTCTAACTTCTTTGAAACTTCATGACATTTCTTAGCATTTTCTGGCGTTGGATTTTTAGAAACCTCTAAACAAGCCCTTGTCACATCGAGTGCTTGATGTACGTTATTGATATCTAGCTCAATAAGCTGATCTGTTAAAGATAAAACTTCATTAATTCGCTCAGACTGAGTTGAACCTTTAACTGTATTTTTGAGCTGACTTTTTGATGTAAGATATTCATACATCAAGTTATCAAATGAAATACATTCACCTATCATCTTCAATTCTTTATGATCATACGATGTCAAATCTTTAATCACCTTATCCTCTTTATAAATATTTTGACAAATCTTGGTTATAGATAAAAACTTATCTAAATCAACATTTCCATTTTTATCCACTTGGTAATTTTTTACGTTTTCTCGAATAGAATCTGTGAGTTTTGCCATAACATTTTTAAAAGGCAAAGAGTACCGATTGGCCGCCATACATTTATTGTACAAAAATTGATGTAATTTACATTGCTTAACTATGTATGGATTAGTCGCTACTAATTTTTCATCAATAGGCTTATATACAAATGGCTCGTTGATCACCCGGTTTTCTATCTTAGTTACATTGGGCAAAGGCCAAAAAGCTGAATCACGAACTCGTGGCGTTTTAACGCCTATTGCCTCTAAAACTTTTACTGCATGAGCTTTACAGTCAGAATCAGCTTGAAAAAAGCTTTCTTTAAAAGGCTTGAGCTCATCATCAAGTTTACTAAAATCTAGAGGTTTTTTAAGTTCAGCAATATTTTTTCGAACTCGATTAATTTGTTTGTCAGCGAGATCTTTCTCATCTATAGACACCAACCTGAATTCATTATCAATATTTTCTATATCTGAGATTAACTGCTCCGACAATAAATCAGAATAAGGTAGTAGCCCTGTTAATGCATAGAGCACCTCTAATTGACGTGCGCAAATGGATGAATCTTTGTTTGCATCAGCGCTGTTAGCAATCAGCTCTGGTTCTTCAAACCACATTGTTCTTACAGATTGATCCTCAAAAGCACGGCTGAATTTTTCATAACCACCAAATTTAAAGCAATCATTTATTTTTAATTCACTTTTGGAATAGTCTTTGACATGACTGATTTGTTCAATAAATTTATCAAACTCAGCCTTAAATGCTGAGTCTTTGAGTAAAGAATCGATTTCTTGATACAGTTTATCTACAGATCGCTGTTGATCGACATCTTCATCTGCAACGTCTTCCTTAACTTGGGCGACAATCTCTACTGCATCATCGTTTTTGCCCAGGTCAATACCTTCAAATGCGGCGCCTTTATTTTCTTGGTCGACAACCTCTACTGCATCATCATTTTTGCCTGGGTCAACCTCTTCGAATACCGCGTCTTCAATTCCTTGGTCGACAACCTCAACCGCATCGTCATTATTGCTTTGGTCAACACCTTCAACTACCGGACCTTTATTTTCTTGGTCAACAACCTCTACTGCATCATCATTTTTGCCTGGGTCAACCCCTTCGAATACCGCGTCTTCAATTCCTTGGTCGAC
>Ga0100402_1000125_pt1 | contig 98878 bp, 85 predicted proteins | sample CryGeyme20150102_FD_80419 | JGI IMG/M metagenome (GOLD analysis project Ga0100402, IMG submission 80419) | Groundwater microbial communities from Crystal Geyser aquifers in Utah, USA - Crystal Geyser metaG 2015-0102 | ecosystem: Environmental > Aquatic > Deep subsurface > Groundwater | place... | reverse complement strand
TGAATGCTCTAGGGAGCTAGTTCAGGCTGAATGGAGCTGATTGATGCCATTTATAATGGCATAGCTATAAATGAGGCATTTTCAGGAGTTACTATTAGTGATATGGGGGCCTTATCACTAGCAATGCAATTTCACTTAATACAGGTGCAACACAGCACTTTTAGAGAATCATAGCTGTTATAGGTGAATGGACACACTTTTTATAGAATCAGTTGGTGTGACATTCGCTATATGATCATGGACACATTTCTTATAGTAATGTGCAAATTTTATACGTTGATGTCACATTTGTAAATTTGTATAGAATAATCGCACATGTATGAAATGTTTTTTTCATTTTCACACATATGTGCAAAATGGTTATGCTTTGATTTTTGCACGAAACAGCTGCAGTGTTAATGACTCACGACTATACGGCTGTTAATGGATGAGGAAGTTCTATACTATTCTAAAATTGGTGGGATATATAAGACAATATGTTGAGATAAAAACTATTCTGCTAAAATGTAAAATGCATTTCTTCTCACCTTCTGTGAGCTTTGTAACAAAAAAATGGAAGCCTCCATTTTATTTTAGTAATAAGCTATAATATGTTTTCTAAGAAATATAGTTCCCAGTCATAACTGTCTGTCAGCGCTTTGCCTTTCCAACTTGAAGCCTTCCCCAATGCCCATTCTCAAAGAATTTTGCAAAAAAAATAAATGTAGAATCAGTTTTCGGATTTCTTCTTCAGCCACATCTTCAACTCTTTCGAGCAGAGGCTGTACTCCCGACTAACGTCAATGGTCTCACTATGCCTTCTGGGTTTCTTCTAGGGAGGGCAGGCTTCTTCATCGTTCCTCTGCCTGTAGATGCTTCTGGGATTCGATCCATCACAAGTCTTGGAGAGGTCCCTATTCAGTCGAGTTTTGCTCCGTTAAACCTTAGGCACATCAGTGGGAACATTGCTATCATTTTCAAATTTCTTGCCGTCAATGGAAAACCCTTGCTTGAGAAGATCTAAATCTTCATTGGAAAGGGCCTCTTGGCGAGTCTTTTTTTGGGCGTAAAAGTTTATGGCCAGGTCACTGTTGGTAGGGTTGACTTTGCCTGTGCGGTCTGCTTTTACCATCTCAGGATTGTTTTATCTGCCTTCAGGTTGACTAACACACTTTCCCATATGCTATTAAATTTGTAAAGATTTAACTGCAAGGCGTTTTAATGGTGATATTTCGCACTATATTCTATACTATCGAATTTTCCTCTCGAACCAGCAGTCCCTACTCCAACGCAACGCCCCCTGCCCAAATTCGATCAAAGAGCACAATAACAGATCATTCAACAGCACTTGTCTTTCTTTCTGTCCTCCTTTATCTCCGATTGGTAAGCTGATTTCAGTTTGAAGCCCTGGGCTGGTTTTGTTGGCTAGGGCTGGCTCACTTTGTTGCGACTATAAATTTCCTTCACCAAATAATTGAAGGCCTAATTCACGTTCTACCCAGTCTTGGCACTCACAGTGAAAAACTCGCAGTTGTACTCACTCTTTAGGTCGTTTATCCGGTCCTTGTATTTTTCTAGGCGATCATGGAGGTCAGCCGGTGTCAAAAGATCGCTCTTATTCCCCAGTAAAATTTTTGGAATTTCGTTTCCGCAGTGGTTAACAAGCTGTTGAAGCCAGTTTTTGGCATCATTGAGGGAGTCTTCATTGGTAAGGTCGAACACAATGACACCTGCCTTGGAGAGTGTGAAGTAATTATAGACAATAGTTCGATACCTTTCTTGACCGGCAGAGTCCCAGAGCTCTAGGTTGAAGGTAGCGTCAGAATGAGTGACCTTTTTGAATCGATAATCGATTCCGATGGTAGGTTTTTGAGGGTTGAATTCTCCATCGACGTAGCGAATAAGAAGGGTACTTTTCCCCACTGCCGACCTTCCAATAATGATAGTCTTGTAATTCTTGAGCCCAGTATCTTCCAGCTAACTCATTTGCTCAGATTTTATATTACAAAATAATAACACCTCTAATGAAGCCTAAACAGCACATCGGATCACCTCTGCGATCATAAAGATCAAAACTGTAAAACCGGCTGCATAACAGTTCTCATTATACCATTTTATTACCTTATTTAATAAACAACTAATGGACATCCCCACCAACTAAACTACCATACGCGAAGTAACGGCAGATGTCTAAATATTGAGGATCGTACTCATTGGGTTGCCCTACTCGGGGTGTCAACTTGTCGCCAAAGTGCTAGAGCAGGTCTACGGATGTGTCATACTTACTGCCAACATCGACTAAAAACCACCACAAATGTCTATTGAAAAATATATTCGATAGGTCTGCTTTTAACCCTATGGACTAACAACCAGGGCGACCCTATTGATTAGTCACTACCATTCACGAGCATTGCACTAGCTAAAAAAGAGGAACTATGTCAACATCATCCTTGTCGAAGCTCCCTTTAAGGCCCGATATGCCGAATACCTCAAAGATAAGGGGTTGGAGGACAACCATGAGAATGTGAGTCAATTTATGAAAATCGACCAGTAGTTCCAGAATGAAGAGTATGAAGCTTGTTTAGAATACGCGAGAGTAAGGATCTGGCACAAGGGGTCAGTCTAAGATCTAAAAGACTAAATAAAAAGAAAATAAAGAGATATCATCCGCTACTTCAGACCAACCTGGGATCAATATTTTATGAAAATAGCCGACGTCGCAAGAAGGAGATCTAACTGCATGAAAACTTCAGTCGGAGCAGTCATTGTCAACTCCAATAACAGGGTCGTTTCAACAGGTTACAACGGGACCCCAGTTGGTCTAACAGGGTGCTATAAAATGGGGTGTGAACGTTGCAACAGCAATCAGGGCAAACAACTAGATCAATGTCTCTGCCTTCATGCAGAAGAGTCTGCGCTGATTGAAGTAGGTATAGGCAAGACCCAAGGTTGCAGGCTTTACACTACTTACTTTCCTTGCTTTTCCTGCGCCAAGGTCATCAAACAAGCAGGCATTAAAAAAATATACTATATGGACGAATACGAAAAAGAGGACTCCGGAAAGCCGTTCATCAATGAGTATTTTCATCCCGAAGATGTTGTCAAGATTCCTGTTGATAATCTCTATTATTGATTGTTTGTTTACATCAGATCAGAAAATTTATCATACCATGTCTTGCAAGATAGATCACTTTGTTAGCTGGACAATATTTTTGACAAGATTGTTTTATTGGCCCATGTTGAGAACCTTCTGCTCCATCTAGCGAAGAGCACTTTGAGATTATATGAGGGACTATAGCTTTTTCTACAAGTTGGTGTAATTTTCACGAGCATCCAGCACATCATTAGAAAGCTCATCGTTTCTTTCCTTGAGGTTGATGATCTAATCGTCTCGGAATTTGAGCTATTGCTTGTAGAATTATTACAGTGCCTACTTGTCCTTGCTAGCCTGGGCTTTCTGATTGACTTGAATCTATGTGTTCAAGGCTGCATGTTCCCTTTCTTTTAGATCTAAATTCTTTTTCAGTTTCATAATTTACAGGTTCAAGCTTTTTATTTAGCTTTTCAGCTAATTGATATTTTTCTCGTATTTTTCGACATTGGAAGTGAGGTCCTCACTGACAGTGTCGACCTATCTTCTTCTCTGATTGTTCATGAAGATCAAATCCTTCTCAAATTCCTCCTTTTCTTTCTTCAAGAGCTACTTGTATTTTGATAGTTCATTTTCTAACCTATCGATTACTTTGGTCTTTTCTGCCAATAAAGCTTGCTTGTGGTGTTCTAGTTGAGCCCGTTCTTCATCTTTCTGTTTCAGCTCCAAAATGTGATTGCTATTCAATAATTTTATTTTATTTCCTAGTTGTTATATTTCCTGGTCTTTTGATTCTATTATTGCCTTGAGGTGGTTCAGCTAGCCTTGCCGATTGACCTCGGTTTTGTCTTTTATCTTACTTGTTTTTTACTCTCTGGCAATTGACGCCTGTTGGCCTGCTGCCCTGTCCTTATCCCCAGCTAGTATTTAAGCCTGGAGATCATTGATTTTGTTATTCTGGTCAATTATCTTTGATCTGTACTCTCCAAACTCCATCTCATATTGCTTCTTTGTCTCGGCTTTCTTTCGAAGTTAGTCATGGAGTTTCTATCTAGTCAATGAGATAATTTAGTCTTTCTATGCCAGTTTTTCATTCATAACTGCCAGCTGATTGTCATAGTAACCCTTGAAACTGTTCAGATCGGCTTCTCTCAAAACAGCAAGCTTAGCTTTGAGACACTCTTTCTCTTCTTAGCCTCCAATTTCATTGGTGTACATTTTTGAAATCAATTCCTTTATAGTCTGTTCGTACTGCTCAAGATCAGTGCAGTATTGTCCTCTTAACAGATCAATCTCAGCATATATTTTAGCCTGTTATTTTTATTTGATCTTGAGGCATTCCGTTAGCCTTTAATTTTACTTTTCCAGAGAACTTACATGCTAACCATTTGCAGTTTTAGTGAGCTCGCTTTGGACATCAAACATGTCGTAGAGAACTTTTTTATCTTTGTTGCATTTTTATTTTATCTCCAAAATTGTCTCCTGCATTTTTCCTCTTTACTTCTCATTCTAAGCCCTTGTGTCCTTCACACTACTCTTGATCTTGTCATCTTTTTTACTGATAGCATCCTCCAAAACCTCAATTTATTCTCGTAGTTTATCGATCTACTGATTCAGTCTTTTGATCTGATTTTCGTGCTCGATCAGAAAAACTTCCTTATCCCTGCGATACTCCAGATGCATTTTTTGTAGTTTATTTTCATAAAATTGTTTGAGCTAGGATAATTATAGCTTTCGCACGTGTTCAGCATGCTTTATCTAATCCTTTGACCGCTATATGTCGTACTGCAGTTTAGATACCTTCTGCTTGTTCTCACTCTATGACAAGCGATGTTCGTTTCCTAATCGATCTATCTCTGCCTTCAGCTTCATTTTCTCAGCCTGTAGACTTTAAATGTTCTATTGATATATTACTTTCAATTTTTACATCTCATTTCTTTGATCTTGCTCAGTGGTTTAGCGCAGATTTATTCGTTCCTTATTCCACCGCTTTTCCATTTCTGCCTTCTCATCTCTTTAATGGTTCAGGGCTTCTTCGAGTTAGCAGATGGTAGCATCTGTTTGTTCCTTGTGTCTGATGACCTCACTGATAAACCTTTGCTTTTGTGTTTGGACCTCCTTCAGCATTTGGATTTACTGTTCAACTTTATTGTTATAACTCCTTTCTAATGTCTCAATCATCATATTTTTCTCGTGGATAAGTATAGCCATTTCCTGATTTTATGCCAGCAGTTGCTTGTTTTGCTACAGAAGGACTGAGCCTTGATATCCGACGTTGAAGCTGCTTTTTTTCTTATCTATCGTTTTTTAGCCCAGCTGTTAAAAATATGGATTCATCATGGGCGTACTGGGATTGCGGTTGATTCCTTCAGCTTTGGTGTAGGACTTCTTAGTACCAACAATTGTACTTCTTGTCGTTTGTTGTTTTCAGGCTTGTAGTTGTAAGTGCTTTGCCCTGGCGAATGTCTAGACATGCAACTGATTTATTAGTAAAATTAGTATATTTTTATTAACTTTTTCAAGTAAAATCATCCTAGTTCAACTCCTTCTCCAGGCATTTGACCTGCATTCACATCAACATTCTTGAAAGGCAGTTATGATCGGCAAGTCGGGCACGTTAGTTTCACCTGGGTCCATTGATCTAGACACCTAGTGTGAAATATGTGTTTTTCCGAACAGGGAAGCTGATAAATGGCATCTCCAGGGTCTACTTTCATCAGACAAATTGCACACTAACCATCACATTTTATAACGTTATCGGCTGTGGCTTTCACAGGGGTGATGTTGAGAACCGATCTTCCTTCCTTCGGTCCACAGCAGCAGACCCAGCAGCAAAATACAATACATATGATTGGGGAGACAGCAATGAGGGTCGTAATAACCAGGAAGATGATTCTGCAGTACGCCTCGAGCACCAGGTAGACACATAGAATTGCTATTTATCCAGCATTGAGGTTGTCTCCAGCTATCATCAGAGCTACGACCACCACCATCCCTGACACTCCTGAAAAATATTCGATTCTCCACCAGCAATTGAGAGACAGGAATCTATGCTCGTTGATCTTTTCGATTTAGAATTTTGCCATGTTACTATATACCTCAATAGCTATCAACATACTTCTATCGTCTTCTCGGTCTGCCCTTCAATGACGGCCCCGGTTTGAGCGTGCAGAATAGAATTACTAGTACAAGCTTACTCGCTCTATCCTGAAGTGATTCTTTAATCTGTGGTGTGTAGGGTGTCCCGAGCTAGCTGGCAGTATCCCAGAACTCCATACTGCCGAAAAAGCATACAGTACTCTATCAAGAGCACAACTATACAAATAATCGAGGCAGCCAGCGCCAGCGAGATAGCAATGATCATCAGGGACCCCTCAGTGAGGAGTACGATGTCGATAGGGAGGAAGATGACTAAGACGAGAGCCTGAATGATATGGATAGCGATGTCTCTGCGAAAGGCGTTGCGATAGAGTGAGTACCCTTTGTAGAAGGAGAGATCAGCTTTACTGTAGCTGGTAATGGCCGTCTAGCTCATTAATTATACATAGCATACTACACCCCATAAAGCTACGAAGTATGATAGATTTGACTTATTTTGATATCAGACAAAAGAGAAAGATATATAGATTGTGTTTCAGTACAAAATAAATCTATGATTCATCATCTAGTGACTTACTGTGCAGTAAAGTTTACTGTTTAACAACGAGATTGCTATGGTAAGAGTTAATAGGGTGGCAAGAGGGGTACTGACTATGGGATGGTCGGCTGCCGAGAATTAATATTTTATTGGTTAGAATATATCTTATGTCCAAGGACGAGTACGATAAAAATCTCAAATATGGCCAAGGCATCATCATCGAAGGCTTCAAAACTGACGGTTATGACACAGGATACCTCACCGCTCAAGGATTCGCAGACATCAAAGTCAAATATGAAACCAGTGATGATATCCTCTACTTCAAAAATTACAGGAACTCGCTCTTCAAAATACTACCAGCAGGAAACTTCGAACTCAACGACGAACTGCAAAAGGCACTTATAGAAAACTAGGGTCATTAGGATACAGCTAACATTCGCATCCTCAGAGCCCGCGCATAGTCTGAGAAATATCAGTTCGACCTCAGCATAGCCAAGTACCTCTATAGTCATACAGCCACATGAAGAAAAAGATATGCTTTGGAGCAGGAGTTATTTTTCAGCACCTCGATTCAAACGCCTATATTTCAGGCACAATCAAACCTTCCACAGGATCCAATGGAGCCTTTACAGTCCAGGTCAGCTAAAAGCTTTCAGACAGTTTGGTTTTTAAGTTGCTGCCATACAGATCCTTTGAGTTCACAGACATGCCCATACCTTTTGAGTCTCCAATTATCATTCGCAATGAGTTCAATAACGGTTTTCTCACTTTCGAGAAGATTGGGATGGCAGATGACAGTAACACCAAGGGGACCTACATAAACAAGAAACCCATTGAATCCAATGAAACATACAACATTCCAGTCAAGACTTCTTCCCTAGCCTCCCAGGAATATGAAGTCGTCACCCACTTTGTTGATCTTTCTGTTGAAAAGGAAGTGCCAATGCCCTGGCGTTTCAAACTTCACGTTAACAACGTTTAGAATGACATCTTAGTGCAGCACGATGTGGTCTATTTGCAGCACACCGAAAAGTAACCAATATGATAACATAGTGCTGGTATTCTGGCGACAGCTGGCAAAAACATCATCCTGAAGGAGCTCAAAGAGCGAGAGAATTAGGAATTGCCATTCTACGATTGTTTGTGGTAGATTGAAAAACATGATGCTACTCCTGACGCCTATATTTTGCGCCATTTGATGTCAGGTATGATATTGGGACAGGAGATAGGACCCGATGAGCAAAGAAGGGCCTTATTGATTGACATATCCAATGGTAAGCCTGAGTAAGGGGAAATTAGCTACATTGATGTTAAACTAGCCAAAAAATAAGGAGGAGATATTAACAGTTAATCTTTTGTTAATATTGCCTGGGGCGACGAAATCCTAGAAATAGATGATTCTGAAAGGGGACTAGCCTCAAGCGCCAATAAAGCACATGATCCCAATGCCAGAATCGACCTGAACAAAATGGGTTAACTATATAAGAAGCAAATATAGTATGAAATTAGACCTCTTGTTTTCCGTAAAAATGTAGCTCAGGAACACTGTTTTACTATCATGGAGATTCCAGATTAACTGAAATAACAGCTGCTGTTTGCTCTTAGTTTCCACTCAGTCATCATCAGGCTGAGATAGGACCTAAAATACGGGGCAATTGAGGCTGCAAAGAAGATCAGCTACTTGAGGATGATGCAGGTGACCTCCAAGATAAGAGAAATTAAAAAATTCATCAAAAACTGCTCCCAGTAATAGGCCTAGTTAGAGCACTTCTTCCCTGAGTACAAACTGCAAATGATCTGCAAGGATTTGGGAATCAGTGAACTTCTGTTCGAATTGCTTTACTTTATGAAGATGAACCTCCGAGAGGACATATTCTCTGACCAGCACAACCAACGTTAGAAATTTATGGAGCTATACGACACTCTTTACGACGTCAATCGTTAGCTGATCAGGCATAACTATCTGTTCAAAATGCACGTCAGCAAGTGGTTTGAGTTTGTTCTTGATGATGTCATAGCCGGGGATGTTCCTTGCCAGCTTGCCCTTTTGAAGGAAATGCTCTAAAAGAATGAGTTCTTCATTTCTAACTTTGTCAACCAGGATATTATAGAATACCTTACCAGCTGTTTCAGCCACAAACATTAAAGCAGTTAATTTACTGAGAGAAAATATCTAGAAATATTTCAACTGTTCTGCATCTCAGGGTCAAACGTCAATACCAACAATCAAAAGCTGATAGTTGATTTTTTTGTCAAAAAGATTGTGGAGGACCCTATATTCGAAGTTAGACTGGAGGAGTAAGATGGAGGCATCGTTGTAAAGGCGAGTTTGGACAAAAAAGATAGAATAGTGTTACCTTTCGCTGAGTTCTATCGTCGAAGTCAGGAAGAAAATCCTTCGGCTTGGCTTTACTTTGTATAATATCTCAACTTGATGGCTGATCTCACTCAAGGAAGGAACAAAATCACTTAACTTGAAATCAGCAAAATTTTCTCCATGAAAATTTTAGGAGATCTATTCGAACACTAAGAACTTCATTAATCCGAAATCCCAATCATTCGACTCCTCCACTACCTCTACGCCGAAAGCGACTGCTATTACCCTATTGAAAAGAGACGCAGATTGCTCAACTACCACAACATTGTTGAATAAAGCATCAGTCTTAACTCAACTCATTCCCCATAAAAACCATGGGACACTCCTCTCGATACAATTCTCAATCGCCTGCTAACCAGAATCCAAACATTTGGCCCCATTGAGACCAGAGATGCTGAGGGTACTGAGTAAGGCATCGCTGCTTGCTACTTCAACAATCGGGTTTTATTGACTCTGCTTAAATTTTTGTGGGAAACTGTTAATCTTGGTTTTTGGAATACCAAAGAAAGCGCCAAGGAGATTCTAAACTATGTGCTGGAAATATGCAGAAAAGGAGAAAACATCAACTACGAAGAGACGCGGATTGAGTCAAAATAAAATCTAGTGATGATTGACTGCAAAATTCAATGCCTCAACATTATTCAGCTTCTGGCATACATCGATAATGATATCTTTGTTCAAAACATCGCTAGCAAATTTAGATAACTAGAGTTTCCCCCCAAGAAGCTCGACCTTCAGGGAATGCTCAACAATTCCCTCACTGACATTCGCTGCGATAATTAACTTATTGCCAACTTTTTACCGAGTGTCCCCTCTGAATAACAGCTGCAACCCATAATTGAAACATCAATCTGCGATCAAATGATTGAACTAACAAACTACCGCAACGCAGAGTTGACCTCAGGAGCTATATCAATTATCGATATAGCCCTCCAAAGTCGCAAAAAAGCCTTCCAGCAATTCCATGAGTTGATCATTGTTTCTGAGGACTAGAGACTCAAGTTGGTTGAGTTTATGGAAGAGCACAGGAACAAATTTTTCATCTTGGATGATCAGAACACCCCTCTGGTTAACTAAGACAACCAAATATGCAACTATTTCATGGTCAGCGATCCTGAAGGCTTGGGGCTCATGGAGGTCTTGTATCTCCTCACCTAGTTGATGAAAAACTAGAACAACATTCTGGAGCTGGACAAAGTCAAGGGGTTACATGACACAGGTGTCTTCGAAGCTTTAGGCAGTGACAAATTAGTTAATTTCACAGGAGAACGCTCCTCCACTAGCAGAATGAAGCAGGAGATAATATATTCTTCAAACTTGTATAAAAAGGTGCTAAACTACATTTTCAATTGTGCTGAAATTCCTGAAGAAGCTCTTGCTGTTAAACTACTTCACATGTGCTACTTTTTCATCGTCGCCCTGATTGAAAATTTCAACCAGATAAAGGCTGAGATGCAGTGGAACATTCCCAAAATGATCCATCACATTTAGAGAAATGTCGGCTGTATCGATTTTCTGAAGGAGATGTACGATAATAACAAGGGAATGCTCTACAATGAGATCCAGGTGTTTGACCTGATCAAGAAAATATGCTAAAACATAGAGAAAGAACCATAAGATAGCTACTATAAGAGCAAATTGCTTGATTTCTTTAGATACCTGATTTACTGCAACGGACGGTGCCTGAGGTCGCATCAGATACAAATCCTCAAAATCATGCAGGACGACAGCTACCACAATATCATGATCTCCGCCCAAGAAGATATCGCTCCCCTTATTTAGTAGTATGAAAGAGACAACGTCGAAAGTGAAACTGTTATCATGAGCCCCAGGCTCACCTATCTTTGCAGTTTCTTCCAAATAATGAGCTCTTTAATTGACAACAACAATCCAGTCAATATTGGCAAACTAATCAAGAAATATTCCTTTGAAAGGCTGGTGGGCATGATTGAGATTTCAGGAAAGTGCTGGGCTCTGAAGAGAAATTTGAGAGGTCTTCTCAACAGATTGTACTACTTCCAGAAAGGAGTGGATATTTATCTAAAAGCTATCCTCAGTAGAGAAATTCCCAACCTAGCTTAAGATTTGCATCTGTATATTGTGAGCAAGCATGACCCTCAACAGAATGTATTGGAAAATAAGAAATTCTAAAACCCTGTCAGGTTCAGCTACATTGAATCATACCGCTACCTTCTGTTAGAAGAGTCACTGTTTACTCTGATGACAATAACCCAAGAAGAGGTCATGTCTGAGGTTGCCAAGCACCTCAATAAAAATTACAGCACTTAGCTTGAAGCATGCTATAATGTATTCAAAATTCTCGAAAGGCTAGGCTGGCTGCAGTTGTACTTCACTACCCAAAAGAATACATATACTAACTCACTCATTAAATTCCTCCTCTCTAAAATGAAGCCCCTCCTCTTAGCGTTGGATTAACCTGCTATTTTCAACCTCTATGGAGACATTTCAAATTTTGAGGACAAAAACAGAATCATCAACAAGATCACCAGTGGATACATTGGTCAATTTTACGAGCAGAATGCTCCCGAACTCAACCAGCTAGAACCTTTGTCCCATTTGATCGATATGCCTGGAGAGACTAAGACAGGTGATAGAGCTAGAGATGAAGGCAAGTTGAGGGAGATTTTAAGAGAGATTTTTTTGAGGGAGAAGAAAGATTTTCAGAATGAAGATGAGAGGATCAGCTATAACCTGAATCAGTTGGTCTCCAGTCTAAAATTGTCCATTCCTGTCCAGAAATATTTCAGAGACTAGTACCTTGAAAAGGTAGACACTTACTACCAGAGAAAGAATAAGTATAAATTCATCCGAAGAATCATAGCTCTCAATTCCCGCAAGCCAAATGCTCTGACCGCCGACCAAAAGATATTCTTCCTGCAATTCATCACAGGGTATCTGGAGGCAGGAAACGAAAATGCTCCTCAGCCTGAGGAAGGCTAACCCAGGCTTGAAATAGATGAGTGGGAGCCTGAGCATTGGACAGATAGTAAGGACAAGATCGAAAAGATTCAGATCAACCTCAAGAAGCGAGACTTGGGTAAATTTATTGTGGATCTCTTCAAGGAAGACCTTACCAACAATATTGAGCTTGCTAATTCCATCCTTCTCTGTGCGATTGCCTATCTTCTTGGAGGCAACCAGGTCACTCAGAAAAACGTATTAGAGTAGCTCGAAAAAGACGAAGAGAACAAGGTATTTGCAAACATTGAGGCACTCATCTTTATCCTCGGCAAACTTATCCGCAAAAACATCGACTAGATCAACACTCAAAAGGATGAAGCCAACACCCAAAGCAACGAGTTCACTCCCGACCGCATCGACAACTACGATTTTTATGATGTTGAACAAAAGTACACAATGAGAAAGAATGTTTCTGAGCCCAACTCCACAGACGAGTTTATCTACAATAGGCTATGCATCACCACATATCGAAGAGCCTTTAAATTTTTGCAGATCATGTGCGAGAATAACTGTCAAGACGGGAAGCACATGATTCGCAAACAAGAAGGAAAGGCTCGGCAGTTCAACTTTATCGATATTGCAACCAAGGAATTGAGGAGTCTGTTCCAGATCTATTGTGAAGAGATCAAAGTAGTTCCACTCTACATATTGGAATTCTTGAAAGAAGTCACCCAAAATCCCATTTACTAGAATCAATCAGCACTCATGAACTCAACTTTCTTCTAAGATTTGTGCCAGCTTAAGAATTCTTTCACTTTCAACGACCCAGAACAGATTGCCAAAAAACTAAACTAAACCAACTTCTCCGATTTATCTGATGTCAACTAGATTTTCTATGCTAGTTTGGAGCTTATCTTGATCAATTTTGAAGGTAACGATGATAAGACCTTTCTGGCCTTGGATAGTAAACTCGAAGTGAAGTTCTTAATCGATGTGATGAGGGAGAAACTCACCAGCATGAACATAGAGAATTATAGTCAGCTGGTGGCTCACATCAATGCTTACAATGATCAGGAGGATGAGGAAGGCAACAAAAATACCGGTTTCGATGACGACATACTCACCGTTCTCAATATCATCACCATTTACAAAAAAATGATGGGGGCAAAGGTCCTCGCTAATAACAGTCGATTGGTTCTGGGATACTAGAAGTTCAAAAAGTAGCTGTATGAGGCCGAAAAACAAAGGATCACTGAGCTCATTTCAGATAAAATTGTTGATATACCTGACAACCCTGAGGAGAGAGAAGCTATCCTTGAGAAAAAAGTGGAGGCTCGAATGAAGAAGTACAAGTGCATGTATCAGCATCTTTAAACCCTCCTGCTCAGCATCGAGGTCACTGATGATAATGGAAAAATCCAGACCGTTTTCTTCCCCAATTATCCAGTCTTCAGCAGTCTCACTTCCAATCTCAGAGATCACATTATGGAGGCAGTCACTAGAGATTCCCATCGTGATAAAATTGTTTCTTTGCTGGCGTACTCTGATGGCCTGAAGGAAAAAATTGAGTACAGCTACAACTTAGAGAAGAAGAAGAGTATTACTGAAAGCAATATGGATGATAGTTTCAAGGTGGCCAGCACCCTCTCGATCATTCTTTGTGTTTACATTGCCTATTTCTACCAAGTCAGTGTGCAGTACCATTAGGCAGAATATTATGCTCCATTCACCATTTCAGCAATTAGGTTCGGACTCAGCTTCATCCAGCTTATATTTACTATCTTGTTTGTGTTCTATTGGTTCCAACTACGGCTATGGAGAGACCCAGAGACTATCAATCGCTAAGGATAAACTGTTTAGTAGGGTGAAGAAGGGGAAGTACCTACCGGAGATTAAGAGGCATAATAGGATGAAGAAGGGTAGACTGGGCCTGTGGCTATCGAGGTGGCAGCTGAGGGGTAAGAACCAGAAATGGCTGAGGGTGAAGCCGATGCCCCTCCCGAAGGTGAAGACTAAGAGGCTCCTCTTTGGAGAAAACGCATTCCCGAACCCATCCTTGCTCAGATTGACAAACTAAATGAACTAAAGAGTGCTTTCAAAGACGAAATGGAGACAGAAGAACAAAGAATATACAAGAATGTGCAGTTGTGGAAAAACGGTGTATTTTTGCTGGCTTCAGTAATTGGTACTTTTTACTTCCCTCCTATGTTCTTCCTACACCTTATCTTGATCCTCGCTAGAGTAGAAAAACTAGGCACTATTCTCAAGGCAGCAGTATTCAACTATAAATCTCTCATGTACATGTATGCCCTTGGCTTTGTCTTTACCTACATCTTCAGCACTGTCACATTCAGCAATTACATGAAAAACGTCTACTCACCCTCTGACAATATTGAAGATATGTGCGATTAGGTGATTGGCTGCGTAGCCCAATTGACAGTCTCAGGAGCGATCGGCTAAACCATGGAGGGCTTTGAGCTAGTAAGATTCAGTTACGATATGGTCTACTTCATCTTCTTTGAGATAATGTTCGGCAGCATAGTTAGCAGTTTGATGTTGGACGCCTTCAGCAGTTTGAGAGAGGAGCAGGATGCCAGGTCTGACGATCAGGAGAACAAATGCTATATTTGTGAAGTATCCAGGTAGACCCTTGAGAAAGAGTATGAGACCTTCCAGAGCCACATCAAGGAAAAGCACTATCTCTGGAATTATCTATTCTATATTTACGTCCTTGAGCGCAAAGATGAGACTGATTACACTGGTCTTGAGTATGTAATAAGAAATCAATATTTCAAACCTGATGAAGAGATGGAGGTTAACTGGATTCCAAACAGAGGTGGCAGCGAATTCGATGTGGTGGCTAGTGCTGAGAAAATGACCGAAGACCTCAAAGGCAAGATTGGTAGCATATCTGAAAAGAAATCTTCCCTGGATGATACTATCAACGAATTCAGGAAGATGGCTCGTGAATACCTATGATATCAAGTAGCATGCCTTATTCATATGATTGATGGGTTAATTATTCACTCCGCTTGAAGTGGTGTATAACTTAATTAATGTTTATAGAAAATGCGAATGCGGAACATAATAAGAATCAGTTCAACAGCAGTTCTTGCGGTTATTCTTGATCTACTGATCACCTTCTAAGGCCCCTAACTTTATGCCGATCGATTAGTTCTTGGGATCCAGCTATCCTCTCGATATTTTACCCACTATCACCTCAGATATTTGCCCAAATATGCCCTCAATGTTTTGCCCAGTCTTAGCTGAACATTCCATGAAGTGGAGTCCGTTTTTCTTAGCAGTATTGAACCCTTAATCGAAGGTTATTGCTCGTCTGAATGCAGGTGTTAGTACTTTGTTTAGAGGTCAGACTTGTTGCCGATGAGGAAACTAGTGATTTTGTCATTTGCGTAGGTCTTCGTCTAATCTAGCCACTTTCCAATGTTATTGAATGACTCTCGGTTGGTGATGTCGTAGACGAGAAGCACTCCGATGGATCCTCGGTAGTAGGAGCGGGTGATGGACTTAAAGGTTTCCTGTCCAGCCTATATGCTTTAAAATGTACTGTATCCCATATTTGCAATTTGATAGGCTTTCCTCCTACATGGATAATTTTTGATCCAAACTCCACCCCAATGGTAGTATCATGGTCGAACTTGAACTTTTTTTAGAGGAACTGCAGTAACATGCAACTTTTGCCCACACCTACATACCACTTTTCTTACTCGTGTCGCCAATGATGATTAGTTTGAACAGGTATGAATAGTTGCTCATCTAAATTGTAAGTATTATAACACAAAATCACCACTTCTGCTACATTGCAGCAAAGGTCAATCGTAATTTATCAAAGCCTGGCCATTACTTGCGCTTGTATAGCCTGTACCAGATCACTATCATCGGGTAGAGGGTAAACACCCAACCGAAAAGAGCATACCCTAAGGTGTACTTCTCGAAAACAAACAGCTGAATAAAGGGAAGAGTACTTGATTGTAGAAGGAAAAGATAAGATTAGCACAGAGAAGGGCAGGAAGCCAGTAGCTGGTGAGGCAGTATGTTATTATAGCTGGAGTTGGAACCTTGGTGTAACGCTTAATAGCTGTTGTAGTCTAGACCCATGGAAACACATACACAAAGAAGTAGAGTTAGAGAATGACCCAAGTTGTAAAAGGAATGTTGCTCATGAAATAGTCGAAAAAAGTCAGCCAGTATAGACCGGCATGACTGCATAGCACAGGAGCTCCAACGCACAAACAGATAGCAGTTATATGTTTGGCTTTTTCAACGTCAATGCGAAAGCCCCAGATGGTTAGCTCTCGACCTTCGAATTCGTCCCGCACGTAGCAGTAGATCGCTTCCATCAGGCCGAACTATGAATCAATTGCAAGTAGAACCATGGCAAAGAAAAAAATGAAGATCCAGAAATTGGGCATAGGAAGTAATAGTAATGCTTTCGGTATGACGTTAAAGCTAAGTTGCAGCCCTGATAGCTCTAATCGAGGATCGTCAATTTGATACCCTGATTCAACACAAAAATGAGAGAGATAGATAAATATCGTTAGAGCACAGAGCAAGCCAATCAGAATCAAACTCAGAGGAACCATAATGATACTCTTCATCAGATCCTATCTCCTAGGCTTAGCTGTCGACAGGTTTGTTATTGCTCCGTAGCCGAGGGAAACCTGAAAAAAAGCTTGAGTTGTTGCATCAATCCATATGTTGTAGTCAAGTAGTCTCTACCATTTTGGCTTGAAGAGATAGGCAATTCCTTCCATCGCGCCATTGAGAAATAGGCCTCTGAAGACAAGAATGAAGAAAATAAAGAAGGGTGTGGAGGCAGTCACTGCTATGATTTTCGTGGATGTTTTTGCCCCATTTTTCATCAAGAAATGGCACAAAGCCATTGACAGCAAATAAATAGTGAGCAAAGTTGGATCGATTGCCTAAAAGTCATTTATCGAATCTGACTGATGAAGGACCTCTTCCTTGAAGTAACGATTGTCAGTGATAGATTCGTTTGCAAAGGGTAAAGGTAGGGTGAAGGATGTGAACATGAATCTATAACTATATGTCAGAAGGATGTTGTAAGAGGTTGAAAAGTGAAAAGTGGCAGTCATGATGCCTAAGCCGAGAATTTTCAGAGCTGGGTGCATCTTTTTGAAGACGAAGGGAATGCTCACCCTATGCATCTGCCCAATAGCAGTCTAGAGGTACAGTAAAGGCATTCCTATTATGGTTATTGAGAAAATGTAAGGGATTAGGAACACCCCTCCTCCGTTCTTGTAGACCAAGTAGGGAAAACGCAAAAAAGCTCCGAATCCTACACAGAAACCCACCACACTAAGAATGTAGCCCCAACTGTTGCTATAAACGTTAGGGTTGTCCGCGTAATCTGTCTACCCAGAGTCAGCTGAACAAAAAGACTGATTTAAGGGGATCAATCTCAGCTAGTTTTATCGCCTCATGATTATACATATGCAAGCATCACATTCAGTTTGGAATCCCTCAATTTTGTGTGGCATCTAGAGTTAATTTCAACTGGTTCCACCCCGGCCACTCCTTCTTGTAGACCAGCCTCCACCAGATGATGATCATCGGATAGAGAGAAAACAGCCAGCCCAGCAGTCCGTAGAAAATTGGATACGTCTGAAACACGAACAGCTAAGTTATAAGTAAAGGCTACTTGATTGTAGAAAGAAAAGGCCAGATTGCAGATAAGCAAACCTGGAAGCCAGTAGCTAGTGAGAGAGTAGCGGATGAGAGATGGCATCTTTCTTTTGGTATAGCGATGAATGGCATTGGCCAGCTAAGATAAAGGGAAAATATGAACAAAGACGTAGACCTAGAGAAGAACCCAGGCTGTAAAGGGAATATTGCTCATGAAATAGTCGAAGAAACCTAGCCAATAGATACCAGCATGACTACAAACCAAAGGCGATCCGAAGCACAACACCACAATTGTCAGTATTTTGGCCCTTTCAAAGTTTACCTCAACACCGCAGATCGTCTTTGTTTTTCCTTAAAACTCATCTTTGACGTAGCAGTAAAGGGCTTCTATCAGTCCAAATTAGCTATCGATCCCCAGAAGCACCATAGCTAGGAAAAAAATCAAAAGCATCAGGTTTGGCATCGGCAATAATAGCAAAGCTTTCGGAAGAACATTAAAACTAAGTTCCAGCCCTGACAGTTGAAGGACTGGATCGTCGATAACATATCCTGACTGCAAGCAGAAATGTGAGAGATAGATGAATATAGTGAGAGCGCTCAGTATACCACTAACAAACAAGCCGATAGGCACTATGATAACGCTAGACATGATATCCTATCTTCTTGCTTTGGATGTGGATAGGTTAGTGATGGAGCCGTATCCGACGGCCAGTTGGTAGAAGGCTTGAGTGGTGGCATCGACCCATATATTGTAGTCCCATAATTTATCCCATTTTGGCTTGAAAAGATAGATGATTCCTTAGAGAGCTCCATCCAGAAACAGTCCTCTGATGACCAAGATGAGGAAAATAACAAAAGGAGTTGAAGCTGTTACAATTATAATTTTCCCTGAGGTTTTTGCTCCATTTTTGATCACTAGGTGACATAAGATCATAGAAAAAACATACAGAGCGAACAGCATAGGATCAATCCCTTCAAACTAACTAATAGAATCTGACATGTGAAGGACCTCCTTGTGAAAGAAGTCATTTTAGGTTATTTTCTCCTCAGCAAATGGAAGAGGGTATTGGAATGAGGCGAACATGAAGCGATAGCAGTAGGCTAGCAGAATGTTGTAGAAGGTTGAAAAATGCAAAGTTGCTGTGAGGATGCCCAGACCAATTATTTTCAAGGAAGGGTGAATTTTCTTAAAAACAAAAGGTATGCTTACCCTGTGCATTTGTCCGATGGCAGTTTCCATGTAGAGCAGAGGCATGCCTAAAAGTACGATTGCTATCACATAGGGAATCAGAAACACTCCACCTCCGTTTTTGTAAATAAGATATGGCACTCGCCAGAATGCTCCGAAGCCCACACAGAATCCGATTACGCTCATGATGTATCCCCACTTGTTATCGTAGACATGTGGATTATCAGCGTAGTCTGTTGATTATGACTCCCTCTGTTATGATATTTCCATGAGTGGAAGCTCATGTAGCTATCTTTGGTGATTCATTGTTAGTTATTATCATGATACTCAATTACAGTATATTCGTTCTAACTAAATATACTTCTGAGTCAATTATCAAATCAAAAGTAGGAGGGACGGTGCTCAAGATCAGCGAAGGTTAATTTCAACTGGTTCCACCCCGGCCACTCCTTCTTGTAGACCAGCCTCCACCAGATGATGATCATCGGGTAGAGAGAAAACAGCCAGCCCAGCAGTCCGTAGAAAATTGGATACGTCTGAAACACGAACAGCTAAAATATTTATAAAAGTACCTGGTTGTAAATCGAGAAAAGCAGATTGGCTATTAGCAATCCTGGCAGCCAGTAACTAGTCAGGCAGTATTGAATTATCTTTGGTGTTTAGACCTTTGTATAGCGTTGAATTGAATTGGTCAACTCGCTGAATGGAAATACATGAACAAAAAAGTACAACTCGAGGAGCACCCAAAATGTGAAGGGAATGTTGCTCATGAAATAATCAAACCATCCTAACCAGTATATACCGGCATGGCTGGCCAAGAGAGGAGAGGCAAAGCAGAGAAGAGCCAGAGTAATATACTTGGCCTTTTCGCCGTCTATGTATACTCCTTTGAATGTGAGTGATTTCCCCTAAAATTCATCTCTGACGTAACAATAGATAGCCTCCATCAGCCCGAACTCAGAATCAATTCCGAGAAGAACCATCGCAAAGAAGAATATGAATAGCCAGAGATTTGCCATAGGCAACAGAAGTAAGGCTTTGGGAAGCACATTGAAACTGAGTTAGAGTCCTGATAGTTGAAGGCGAGGGTCGTCAATCGAATATCCTGATTCTACGCAAAAATGTGAGAGATATATGAATATCGTGAGGGCACTCAGCAAACCACAGAGTACGAGACCAGCTGGTACCACTAAGACACTATGCATGATGTCTTCTCTTCTAGCTTTAGCTGTTGACAAATTGATGATAGTTCCGATGCCGATCGACAGCTGATAGAAGACCTGGGTGCTGGCATCAATCCAGATACTATAATTCCAAAGCATTTCCCACTTTGGCTTGAAAAGAAATATAATTCCATCCAAGGCACCATTCAGGAACAGCCCTCTCAGCACCAGTATGAAGAATATAACGAAGGGAGTGGATGCAGTGATAATGACAACTTTACCTGAAGTTTTTGCTCCGTTTTTGATCACAAAGTGACACAATATCATCGACCCAACGTATATGATGAAGAGAAAAGGGTTTATGGCTTCCCAATGACTGATGGAGTCTGACATTTTTAGGACCTCCTTGTGAAAGTAGTCATTCTGGGTAATTGATTCATCAGCAAAAGGCAATGGGTATTCAAATGAGGTGAACATGAATCTATAGCAGTAAGTCAGCAATATGTTGTAAGAGGTTGAAAAGTGCAAAGTAGCAGTCATGATGGCTAGTCCGATGACCTTCAGAGATGGGTGAATTTTCTTGAACACATAGGGGATGCTCATCCTATGCATTTGCCCAACGGATGTCTACAGATAAAGTAGGGGCATGCCGAATATTAACATCGCTATCATGTAAGGAATCAGAAATACCCCTCCTCCGTTCTTGTAAACCAAGTATGGGAATCTCCAGAATGCACCAAATCCCACGCACACTCCAACAGCACTCATGATGTACTCCCATTTGTGATTGTACACATGAGGGTTGTCCCCGTAGTCAGTTATCTAAGACTCAGATTCAGAGTATCGAAGTCCCTCATGAAGCTCTCTTAGTTCCATTGGCCTATGATTACTCATTGGATTTGATTTATATATCAAGATGAATTTAGGACAATAGGTTTAATAAGTGGAGTAGACGTTATAATATGCTAGGGTTGATCAAAGCAAGGTCAAACAGAGGATCGACAGAAGAGGCAGCAATATGGCTGCATCCCAGAGGGTTATTATCGAGTTAAAACAGCCGGTATCAATATGTTTATTTTATGGCAACAGAGGAGAGTAAGGGAAACTGTTGTTGAGGTTGTGGAAGCCAACAGCTATGCAGTAGGAGTTGTTCATTTTTTTCCTTATCATTTCATCTCCGAATGAATCTAAAGTGTCATATTGTCGTATGAAACCTCCATAGAAGTAGTGTGAATTTGCTCCATTAGTATGGGAAGCAGAATCAGCCACACTGAGGATATCATCTGTTCCCTCAATGTTTATACTTTAATCTAGAAAAGGAGCACTGTAGTATAGACTGAACATATCGAATAGAGTGCTATTAGCAGTAATGAAGGCCGCCATATCTCGATCTCCATGATCCTGAGACCATGATATCCCTATGTATCCATTTAAATTGCTTCCAATGGCCACTGACCTATTTTCGTGAGCGAAAAAGCTTAATACATGGAAAAACAATGTGTTGTTTCCTCCTCGAATGGCCCCTCCGAAAAAAACAATGTTGTAGTTTATGTAGTTTTCATAAAAAAATTAGAAACAAACTGGGTGTCTCTGGGCCATTAGGTCGTCACTGCTGGTCTGGGTTGATAGTTTGAAGGTGTTGAAGAAAGCATTTTTTGCATTCAGGTCATTTCCCAAGTCTACTTGATAGCCTGCATAAGCCTCATATATATTGTTTTCAGTAAGATATGAGGTTATGGTAATTACCACCTGAGCAACCCCGTTCACAATAGAAGTGGATGGTAAGACTATTTGGTTTGTTTTGGCTGTGCTAGTTAAAGTGGAATCCGAGTCAAAGGCGTATACTGTGACGCCCGTGATGGCATTGTTTGACTGGGAACCAGTCATCTCCAGGCACTTGTATGGATTGTTTAGTCCGGTCAAGTCGCACATGTTGTTTTTGCCGGGAGTGATTACTCTTTATCGAAAACAAAAAACGGTAACAGGATCTTGGATAAAGTGAGTTTTGTAAAGGTAGAGCTTGAAGTCATTGCTGTCAAGTCTCACATAGATTTATTAGGTCTGGAGGTCGTCTAGCCTAAGCGGGGTTGATTTCTGCAAGGACGAGCCTAAGTATAGAAGCCCTAGGATAGTGAGGATGTTTTGGAATAACATGGGTCAAAATTAATATAATAAACAGTAATAACTGATTACAGGGTAAGGATAAACACTCTGTATCAATAAAAATGGTGGCTTCTCAGTCGGATCCTTCCTTGGTCTCATAAATTTCATTTTTGATCCTACTTCCATCACAATTGTATTTTATCGGAAATTCATATTATTTAAAAAGTAATCTTAAATACGAATTCAAAATAGTGAGCACCAGGTGGGTAGCTAACTATGAGCATCAGTCAAGTTCAAAATAAAATCAACAGTTAATCACCTTTTGTAGTTTTCATATTTTTAATGAAATTCAAATAATGAAAGAGATGTATCTCCAATAAATCAGGGAGTAGGAAGAGATCCTTTCCTTTTGAAGGAGAAAGAAGTCTTGAGCCTGGCCCAACCAGGCCACTCATTTTTATAGCACAATCTCCACCAGATCAGAATCATCGGATAGAGAGTAAACATCCAACCTAGTATATAAAATCCAACCGTATAACTCTAGTATGCAAATATCTATATGAAAAATATATTACCTGATTATAAATGGCAAATATAAGGTTTGCCACTAACAAACCTGGAAGCCAGTTGCTTGTAAGGCAATAGTGAAAAAAAATGGGAGTTGGCACTCTCGTATAGTGTTGGATGGCTGCCGTCATTTCTGAAAAAGGAAATATATGAACAAAGAAGTAAATTTACATAAGGATCCACACAGTGAAGGGGATATTGCTCATGAAGTAGTCAAAAAAGCCCAGGTAGTATATTCCAGCATGGCTGCAGAGAAAAGGAGAGGCTAAGCACATCAACACCAGTGTCACTATCTTTGCTCGTTCCAAGGTGATTCTGATCCCGCAAACTGTGATATCTTTGTTGGTGAACTCATCTCTGACGTAGCAGTACACTGCTTCCATCAGCCCGAATTCAGAATCAATTCCTAGAAGAATCATTGTGGAGAAGAAGACAAATAGCATCAAATTAGGTAAAGGGAGCATTACTAGAGCTTTAGGAAGGACATTGAAACTTAACTCCAAACCAGAAAGCTTAAGAGTTGGGTCATCAATCCTGTATCCAGATTATAGGCAGAAATGGGATAAGTAGATAAATATCGTAAGGGCACTCAGAAGACCACAAAGAACCAGCCCAAGTGGGACAATCAGAACACTTTTCAAAAGATCTTCTCTTCTTGCTTTAGCCGTAGCGATATTGAGAATAGTTCCATTTCCAAGAGATAGCTGGTAAAATACTTGTGTGGTTGCATCTATCCAGATACTATAGTCCCATAGCATTTCCCACTTTGGCTTGAATAAAAATAGAATTCCATCAAGGGCTCCTTCCAAAAACAGTCCTCTGAGTACAAGAATGGTCAGGATAACGAAGGGAGCTGTTGCCGTAAAAATGATGATTTTTCCTGATGTTTTTGCTCCTTTTTTGATCACTAGATAGCACATGACCATTGAAGCGATATAAATAAGCATCATATTGACATCGATAGCCTAGAACTAGCTAATAGAACCTGATCGTTTCAAAACTTAGTCTTAGAAAAAACCATTGTCAGTGATTTTTTCATCGGCAAAGGGCAAAGGAGTTTGAAAGGATGTGTAGATATATCTATAGCAGTATACCAAGAGAATGTTGTACACACTCGAGAAGTGAAATACTGCAGTCATCAGAGCCAATCCCAATATCTTTAAGGAGGGGTGAATTTTGGCAAATGCGAAGGGAATACTCACTCTGTGCATTTGTCCTATCGAAGTTTATAGATAAAGAAGCGGCATTCCTATCAGAAGCATTGCTATGAAGTAAGGAATCAGAAATACCCCTCCTCCGTTCTTGTAAACCAAGTATGGGAATCTCCAGAATGCACCAAATCCCACGCACACTCCAACAGCACTCATGATGTACTCCCATTTGTTACTATAGACGTGAGGATTGTCGGCGTAGTCAGTTTAGACAGATGCTTAGCTGGACTCTCGTAATTTTTCAGATAAATCTTTCATTTCTATTTTTTCGTGTTTCTCCATGAGCTATATCTTAATATCTACAAATAGAATCAATAAAGATCGATGGGTCCGAAAAATTAAGAAGCATTAACTATGAACAATCAGCGCCATATTTTGTTTGTGTTTCTTTTGGAACTCATCATATTCTTACGACTGTTGTTGTCTTGAGCCTCGTCATAGAGCAAGCTAAAGCCTCCTACTCTAGTTTGGGTAGATGTGTTAGTGCCGTACTTTCCATTTTCATCTCCCCAGTCCTCAGGAATAACTATCTCATAGATAGACCTCAAGACGTCCATCTTCAGGATCTTGTCTCGCTTAGTCGTGGTAGAAAGGCTCGGAGAGGAATTTATTTCGATAAGCCAAGGCTTGCAGGCTTCATCCAGTAGAATATCGAATCCGTAGAGCTCGAAGCAATGCTTGTCATTGATGATAACTCCTTGGACAGCCTTCAAGGACATTATGATCATATTGTTGATCTACTCAAAGCACTTGGAAGCCTTGTCCCCTCCATGAACCATTTAGAGATAAAATTTCAAGTTCTTAGTTGACCATTTTCCTCCATGATCCCCACTGTATTTCTCACTATACTTCTGAATTGCCACGTTTGTCAGATGCACAAACATGTTGTCCATCTCGGCTATGTCTGAGGAATACAATTCGTTGCAAAATCTACCGAAGCCCTAATCGTATATGTATGCCTTGATGGGCCTGTAGCTGGTGACAAGGACTGAATTATTGAGCAGTTACCATATAGCCTTAAATCGAATTTTTTACCACCGATCAGCATGGGGTTATCGATATACCTTGAAATCACATAAGTTTAATTCATGTTTATTCCTTTGAATGCTACGTTCAAGTTGGCTCCAGGGATGATCTTTTTGAGCTGATTGATTTTCTTCAGCAGGAAGATGCCCTGCCCTTGAGATTTGTTGTTGGGTTTAACGATCCATGTCGTATTGGGATTTTTCTGAAATTCATCCAGAAATATAGCGTACTAATCTGGATAAGAGACCCTTTACTTGGGAAGGTGAAAGTAAGGGGAATAAAATCCAAGTGTAGGTTAGGACCACCCCAGATCTAATCTTTTGCCAAATAATGCTCATTCTTTTACAACTACTTTCGATAACGCTTGATGTTTTTAACCATCAGATCTTTGCGAGTTAGTTAGTAGTGGTTAGGAAAATGATTGATGACTTGGTGGTCTGTCAGTCTAATTCCTTACTATGTGATGAAGTACCTGATTTTGGATTGAAAAGATTGCGGACTGCCCAAACTGTAGCCCAGTAAAAGTTCCAGTCATCATCGTCTTTGTCAGCTTTCACCCATCCTCGCCTCAGAAAATTTTCGATAACGACCTCTTTGTCAAAGTCAGTCTTCCATTTCAATTTTTTTGAATTCATTCAATAAAACAGTATGCCAGAATATCATATCAACCATGTTTTTTCTCCTTCTTAACTTCCCTCGATTCCTCGGTATTTCGAACTTTGATGATAGGATCTTCGTCTTCGGCTGGGAATTTAGGTTTGAGGATAACGAAGCTCACCTACAAGTCTTGGGAGACTTTCAAATAACAACCAGTGTTCTTGTAGTATTTGAGGAAATTTGAAGCTGAGTAGATCGTAATGAGCTTTTCTTCACATGTGATTCTGTAGCCATTTGGAAGGAATTCTCCTGAGTTGATCATCAAGTCATAGTCATTTGTTTTCAGGAAAGAAAACACCTAATCAGGACCGAAAAGGTGTCCAATCCTTTTCTTTTCGTTATAGCGAAAGCCCTATACGTCTTCTGAAAACTTCGACCAAAGAAGATCGGTCACCTCTGATTAGCGTGGTTCTTTCTCTTGTCCAACCATCTCAAAGTAGTCTTAGACATTTTCAGAATGAGGTGTGAGTCCCCCATGAACACAAAATATTTTATTCTGGATTACTCCAATAATTGGCAAGCGAGCAAAGATAGTGAGAAACATCCCATAGGCCATCGACTTAGCATTTTTTGGTATTTAACTTCCTTTTTCTTCTCCAGGGTATAAACAACCTATATAGGAAAATGAGTACAGTCTTCTTGAAAGCCAATGCTTTAGGCTATACTTTTTGTTTCAGTGCTGCCCCTCAGAATATGAATGTAATCTGGGTGTTTGAGCTTGAGGCAAAAGATGATCAAAATTGTTTAGAGGCCATATTATGCTCCTTGGATGTAGTTTCCCAGAAACAGGTAATTTTTAGAAGGAGTGCCTTAGCCTTCAAGTTCCATGATCTTGAGTAAGTCCATGACTTATCCGTTCAAGTCTCCTACAATGACCACAGGTTTCCATATTTTGATGATTGGCCGATCATCACTGTCAGGGTAATGGAACATGATGAGTTTGCTTAGCATTGATTCAGTATCAGCAACTGATAGTTTACATCTCTGTTTCTGAGAAGGTTGGCTGTAAAGCTTCCTGATTTTTTCGAGGTACTTGAGTGCTATTTACATTGATTGACTACTGATAGGTAGATAACTGGCAAATGATCTCATTCCACTATTATTTTGGTTAGATATCATACTGAGATGTTCAAACTTCCATAGCTGCCCTATGACATCAAAGCATTTCCTCATCAGCTCTCGAAAGAATCTTTTGAGTACCACCATGGAAAGCATCACATGACCTATGTCACTAACTTGAACAAAATGATCCTCAATACATAATGGTATCAGGCATCTCTCGAAAAAATCATCCTGAAGTATCTCTATCATCACTTAGCTGTAAAGACACCAAAATTCTCAATAACGCTCTACAGCATTGGAATCACTCTTTCTTCTGGAACTGCATTACTCCTTATAAAACTGCCCCAGAAGGAGAGCTCTTAAGAATGATTGAGGACAAATGGGGAAGTGTAGATAACTTTCTTAAAGAGTTTTCAACCCAAGCCGTGGGAAACTTTGGATCAGGTTGGACATGGCTTGCCAAAAAAGATCAGAAACTTTTCATAATCAATACCTCAAATGCAGAAAATCCTCTAAGTGAAGGCTATCAACCTCTCTTAACAGTTGATATCTGGTAACACGCCTACTACATTGACTACAGAAATGCCCGTCCTAAATATCTTTAAACAATATGTGGTCTTATCAACTGGGATTTCGTTAAAGCTAACTTCAAGGCTGAAGAGGTGAGAGTCAAGCTATGATCATATATGCTTATTGAATCAAAGTTGATGGATCAATAACTACCTCATATATAATAATCAATCAATGAAAGGCAAGTCGGTGGCTGAAAAAATCGCTTCCTTGAGGGTCATTCCCGAGAATATGCTGCCTTCGACACTCAAGCATAACATTGTGGTGCCTAAACTCGCTGAGCTAAAGCTATAATATTCAAGTTCAGCCAAGGAATTCGGGCCCATGTATAGTTTTTACCGCAAGTACATCGCTGACCTTCGATACCACAATCCAAATTTGAAACTGATCAGGGAAGTGACAGAAGATGGCCCACTGGTAGCGAGAATAGTACTAAAAAGTTAGAGCGGGCATGAAAACCCTGAGGATATGATGATAGAGAGCACAAAAGTCAAATCAGAAGAATAAGTCAAAGACAGGATCTTGTAGATTCACTCTCAACTTTGATGATCTATAAGCAACTAACTAGTTATATTGATAACGTTCTGGAGTGAATAGGTCAATAATATAAACATCATAAATCGAAAAATATTGCAGAAGCATTGTCACGATAAAAGGTGTGCATCTTAAGCAGCTCCCCAAAGTCAGATAACTTCAATCTTTGATCAAGTTGGTCAGCATTATAAAAACCGTCGCTTGCCAGCACCCATCTCTTGCACTCAGTAGCATCAAGCCTGTACAAATCAGGCTTGGAGCTGACACAATATTTCAGATGCTTGTCCCCAAAGCATCGGGACAAATTAAGTTCACCGTTTATTCTATACTGGCTGCCTTTTTTGAGGACAATACCTCCTCTTCCGATGACTGCTTTGAGTTATTCAGGTTCCAACAGGTTATGGCATGTAGTGTAATCCTTGATGCTTCCGCATTGATCTATTCCTATTAGTTTGCTGTCCCCGAGATTGGCTACAAACAATTAATTTTTGATAAGAATAACCACAATGGCAGTGCTTCCTTTTTCATAGTTTTCTATAACTTATCTCTCAAGTTCCTCAAACACTGAATCAGCCTATTAGTACCTTCTGAGAGCACTTTGAGAGGGTCCGTCATCAGCTCAGCGTGGTTGCTCAGCCGGAACACCATTTATCTTTCCAAATAATTGACAGGCTAGGGATCGCAATGTCCATCTAAAACTGCCATGATAGTGTATGTTTCATTTCTGTGAACAACGCACTAAATGAAGAAACAATTACCCTGTCAAGGTTGTCTTTTCGATCACCGATAGCTGAGAATGTTGTAGTGGTTTCATTTCGGGTGAGAATGATGGACTCTGTTGGCGTGGTAGCAGGTTTAAGTTTTTTTCCGAAAGCTGGGTATACATTATCACTTGACTAGAAGTCACAATCGAGGTCAATGTGGAAGACGGGAAACTCATCAGGCAACATAGATGTTGTAAAGTTAATCGATTAATTATACTATTGAATAAGTAACTACCCACTAATGAAACCGTACTCTTTCATACTGGTAACCCACAACTGCACTCAAAAAGATCCTCAAAGGTATCAATATTGAACCAGCTTAACGGACTACATTTGCCTCCACTAAAATGTATAACGACAAATGTTTCATTTTATTACTGTTGAGGCAATCATAAAAATTCCAACTGGTTCCATACTATCATAACTTTAAAATTTAGCATGAAAAGCATGCTGAATATCATTTTCCATCTGGTGCCATCAATAAAATGGTTAAGTGGATGAACTATCAGAAGAATTCTTTCCTGATTAGGAGACCGAATCCAACAAGGGCTGCTACTTGACATATGACAGCTCCAATTACTCTGCCGATGTTGTGAGCTCCCTTGTCTCTAGTGTAGAAGAAACTGTAAAGGAATCGACCTACAATATAGGCAGCTCCTACTCCTAGTCCGTAATTAGGATTGACAACTCCTGCAGCCAGAACTGAGGCTGAGGCCCAGTTCAGGTGGTCCACATAGTTTTGATGGGCTCTTTGGAGAATATTAAACTTGTACCAATCTCTGAGTTAAATTATACTTACGCGTAAGATAGCTTCTCAGAATACCTGCCATGTCCGATATCGGGGAAGCCTCCTGAAACAATATCTTCATCAAGTTCTCTTTTGTGAACATTACCAAAGTGTTTTTCCATGAACTCCTTATTGAATAGTTTTCCTCTTTGTTTGTTGATATTCATCTAAAGAAGTTGGACTTGCAGGTTCATAGCACCGACAATGAGGATGACCTTGGAGAAGCCTTTGGGGAGGGTGAAGTTTCCTTAGAGGATTTGGGACATCAGATAATATCTTGTATAACAATAATAATGAGTAAAATTATACTAGTAATTATTGAACTACCTTCCAGACAACAATTATTAATTTAAAATTAGCTGCTGAAGGAAGTCAGAATATTTCAACAGAGTATTGTTAATTCATGATTTACTTTCTTTTTGTTTATTGTTTATTTTTAGTTTGACAAAGAAATGTATTTTAAATCATGGATCAGTATCAGGTAAGGTATCATTGGTACTGATGTGAGTGATTCAAAATTGAGGTTTTTTAGAGTATGTAATCTCTATCACCTTATCATTATTTTTAAATTCGTTCCATAAAAATGAAGAAAAACTTCGGCAACATCCTCCAGCAAGAGGTAAAACACCATCGATTTAGGAAGAAGAGGAACAACTACGTAAAATACAACGCCAATAAAAGGCAGTGCACAAGTTCTCCAAACAAAGGTTCATGAAAACTAACAGCCCCGAACCGAAACCTAAAGCTTAAGAACCCGATCCGGCCAGAATAGCGCTACTCAACCTCATTAAAAGAAACCTCAAGATCGATATTCTCGAAAGACTCAACCAGCTGGTAAGGATACATCGACTCAGGGTGTTAACCTAGATAGCAATCCTGCTGAATGGCTCAACCTGAGCTACTACGACAACAAAGATTATGAAAAGATCCCTCATGGAAAATAAAATGAAGATATTTGGGTGAGATGCCTTTTCAAGTAAGATGGGCGAGTTGAATGCTGGAGAGGAGTGGTTCTTGGCTATGTGGAGGAAAAAAATAAATACAAGGTGAAAGTCACTGTTAATGGAGTCAACAGAGGCTTGCTGATCCCCAGAATCTACATTTGTAGTGATTTGGAAGATCCAATCAGATATTGTGATAAAGTTGCCAAAGCATACTTTTCTCGACTCTATGCCGATAATCTGATCAAGCTCAATTTTTATGTGAGCAACATGCCGACTGAAATTCTGAGCTCTTTAGAAGAAGACCAAAAAATCAAAATAAAAAAGCTGACGGGCCAGACAACCTATGATGAAAATTCAATGGAAATGCTAGTTGATGAAGCTCAAAATGAATATTGGAAAACCATGAACTCAATCATCCTCAAAAAGCATCTGAACGAAAGTATCAATCAACTAGTCCCGACCTAACTGTCAGTTTCCATGTCTAAAAATAAAAACAGTACTCCTTATTATGGCCTCTTGGAAACTTAAAAAGGAAAGGAAATTATTATTGATTAGGGTGAAAAAATAGCCACAGATCCTGCCACCTTTGTTGAAACCTTCTAAGAGTACTGCTCCAAGACCATCATGAATGAAAAGCCTGTTGTTCTTGCTTTGAGACAAATCAAGGCTGAATGTGAGAAGATTGGTCAACTTGAGCTTTGCAAAACTGTCAGAGAAAGAAAGGAACCCTCTCGGTTCTAACAGTTCCAAACTGAACAAATCAGCTTCCTTCAGCGCTCCGTCAACAGGCTTAGAAGTTCTTGGGTTAACTCAGTTCGGGAAATCATGGATGTAAGTTTAAAGAAAGGAACAGCTAATTGGCTAACAGCTACCCCTGACCCCTCAGCCTACTTTGACACTAAATTAAGAAAATACTTCAAAATTGTGAAGTACATGATGGAGGACGCAATCAGGTAAACAACACACAACTCCTTTACTAAATTTGATTAATTCATCGGAGGATTCATTCCTGAAAAGGTTGAAGTTATTTCTGTTTACGAAGTTAGAAACTACTTCAATGATGGAACCATGGTTCATCCTGGGACCAAGAACAATATCAAGCATATTCCTCTGTTTGAAACTGATCTTATGCGAGCTTTTGATGACTCAGGTTTCAACTATGCAACTGGTATCAATAATTTCATTGGAGCAATCATGAATATTTTTAACAAAATGGTCGAATAAATCAATAGAGTGCCAGAAGTTGAACAGAAAATTTTGCACGAAATTTTCAAGAAAGAAAAGCAAGAGAGATGTCTCCTTGCCCCAAACAAAAATGAAGTCCCTGAAGGTTAGATTGATCAGAATATTTGGCTGAAAGAACTGCATAACAAAATAAAAGACAAATTGGAAGCTGCAGTCATCCCTCTCAGTGACTATCTTTAAAAATTCAATGGTCTGGTCGAAATTTTAAGGATGAGGCCTTAATAGATAGTCAAGATAATAAATGATGAAGATGAGGAAAATCCCAAAGATGTCAATTCTTTAAAAGAATAAATTGAACAGTACTACCAAAAAGAAAAAGAAATAGTTGATAAACTTCCTACTACAATTCATATCTCATTCTTCAGAATTTATCTCAAAGAAATTGTTTAGCATCTGGCCATGAAATATAGACAAACTGCCAGATAGTTGGAAGGCATTATTGCTAAAAAAGCTAAGAAAAGCACAGCTGCCTTGCTTGAAAAGTTCAAATAAATTTCAAAGATTATCGAACACAACCCAACCAATATTGAAAAGCTAGTCGAGCTAAGGGATTATATGAATATGATTCCTTCTGAACTCGAAAAAATAAGAAAAGAAATTGAGGAATCCAACAAAATATATACGATCCTTGAAGACTTCAGGTATTTGCTTGGTCCTGATGATCTCAGAAGAAGGTTCACAGTTATGATCAAGCCCAAGAGCATCATGGATGAAATATAGAAGAAGAAGAGAGAACTGGAGGTAAAAAAGGCAGAGTTTGAAGAGCAGTTGATCAACCAACAGGAATAATTCAAGAACAACCTTGAAAGCTTAAGCCGGTCTATTTCTCAATTTCACACCTACAACAAAAAAGATCAGCATGGATAGATCGCCCAACGGGTTACCATGATAAATGAAGCTCTGTCCAACTCACTTGCCTAAGCAAAAAAGTTTAATTCAAGAGAGCACCTTTTCGAAAGGGATATTACTGATTACTCAAAAGTCAATTAGCTATTGAAGGATTTCACCCCCTATAGCAACTTGTGGATTACAACCACAAAGTGGATCAAAAATATCGAGCTTTGGAACTATGGTCGTTGGTATGAAATTGATGCTGATCAATGCGAAAAGTTTGTTGAAGACGCTCTTAAAAATTTACTTGCCTCCATTCGATATTTCAAATAAAAATAAATTGTTCACATTCTTAAAATTGCATAATCTGTAAAGAGTCAAATTGATGAATTTAGGCCTAAGGTTCCTCTTCTCATCGCATTGAGGAAGAAGGGTCTCAGAGAACGGCACTGGTAACAGCTATCTAAGCGGATTGGTACCGAAATAAATCCAAATGAAGACTTTACATTCTCTCAAGCTTTAAGCATGGGTCTTCTCAAGCATGTGGATGCTTGTGTCGAAACTTCAGAGCAAGCAACAAAGGAGTGGAACATTGAAAACAATCTGAATGAAATGATCAAATCTTGGGACAGTATTGGATTCGAGTTCACTCAGTTCAAGACAAGCTGGGTCATAAAGACTTACGACGATGCTGTTGCCTTGGTTGATGATCACATTGCAAACACACAAGCTATGCTATTCTCTCCATTTAAAAAACCCTTCGAGGGAAGAATCATGGATTGGTTTAACACTTTAAAAAGAATTTCAGACATTTTGGAAGAGTGGGCCAAATTGCAAGTGAATTGGATGTATCTTCAGCCTATTTTTGATTCTCCGGACATTGCTAAGCAACTTCACAAATAAAGCAAGACTTTCAAACTAACGGACTCTTTCTGGAAAGGAACCATCAACAAATCCAGATAAATCATCAATGTGATGAGAATATGCAACTTTGAAGATCTGTTGGATAAAATAAAATAAAATAACAATAGCTTGGACGTCATTCAAAAATCATTGAACAACTATCTCGAGAGCAAGAGGGCTAAATTTGCTAGGTTTTTCTTCCTGAGTAACAATGAACTTCTGGAAATACTGTCTCAAGCCAAAGAACCCCTTGCTGTTCAGCCTTATCTCAAAAAAGTCTTCGAAAACATCAATGAAGTAGAATTTGACGAAAAGAAGCAAATAATAGCGATGCTGTCAGCCTAAAATTAAAAGATTGCTCTTGATAAAATGATTGACCCCAAGGGCAAAAATGTTGAGGATTGGATGAACGAACTAGAGGAACAAATGAAGATGTCCGTCAGAACAGTTTTACTTCATTCCATCAAGCAGTACACTTGCACCAAAAGAGAAGAATGGGTCATCCAACACCCTGGTCAGTGTGTACTTAATGGAAGTCAGGTTCTCTGGACAAAAGAAGTAGAAGATAGTTTGAATGACAAGGTTCTCAGAGAATACTATGAAGGACTGACTAATCAGCTTGACAAGACTGTTGAACTTGTCCGCAAGAAATTATCAAAGAACCAATCGATAACCTTGAACGCTTTGATTGTCATCGATGTGCATGCCAAAGATGTGATCGACAATCTAATCAAAAACGAAGTCGACAATATTCATTCATTTGAATGGATCAGTCAGCTTAGATATTATTGGCAGGATGATGATTGCTGGTGCCGATGTGTCCAAACCAACTTCCCCTATGGCTACGAATATCTAGGAAATACCCTCAGGTTAGTCATCACTCCTCTGACTGACAAGTGCTACATGACTCTCATGGGTGCTCTGAAACTCAACTTGGGAGGTGCTCCAGCTGGTCCTGCAGGAACAGGAAAAACTGAATCCACCAAAGATTTGGCCAAAGCTCTTGCTAAACAATGTGTGGTGTTCAACTGCTCAGATTCTATGGATTTTATCATGGTTGGAAAATTCTTCAAAGGTCTTGCCTCTGCCGGCGCCTGGTGTTGTTTCGACGAGTTTAATCGTATCAACATCGAAGTTTTGTCTGTTATTGCCCAACAGCTTTTGGTCTTGTTCGGCTAGAAAGCCAAAGGAACCACTCAAGTCGACTTCGAGGGTAGTGAAATCAGGCTTCAGGCTACTTTTTCTGTTTTCATTACAATGAATCCTGGTTATGCAGGAAGGACCTAGCTTCCTGACAACTTGAAGGCTCTTTTCCGACCTGTCGCTATGATGGTGCCAGATTACGCCATGATAGGTGAGATCATGCTTTACTCTTTCGGATTCAAGCGTGGCAGATAGCTTGCCAAAAAGATGGTGGTTACTTTCAGATTAGCGTCAGAACAACTATCTTCTCAAGACCATTACGATTATGGTATGAGAGCTGTAAGATCAGTTATCAATGCTGCTGGCATTCTCAAAGAAAAGGATCCCGACATGAATGAATAAAAATTGCTATTGAGAGCTTTGAGAGATGTCAATGTTCCTAAATTTTTGAAAGATGATCTTCCTCTTTTCGAAAATATCATCAAAGATCTGTTTCCAGGTGTTGAAAAACCTGTTATCAACTATGGAGCTCTTCTCGATTCGATCACATAATGCTGCCTTAATCCTCAGCTATTCTATGAGCCTACTGACGTATTCCAATCAAAAGCTCTTCAGTTATTTGATACCATCCAGGTTCGACATGGTCTGATGTTGGTGGGTCCTGCTGGAGGAGGTAAAACAGCTACCTACACCGTTCTGAGAAACGCTTTGACCTCCCTTCAAAACAGTGGTTACTATAAGGTAAACACTCATGTCATTAATCCAAAATCTGTGACAATGGGTCAACTGTATGGTATGTTCAACGAGGCTTCAAGATAATGGATGGATGGAGTCTTGGCATTTACTGTCAGAAAATGTTGCTCTGATCGAACTTCTCAAAGGCATTGGATTATGTTTGATGGACCCGTTGATGCTCTTTGGATTGAAAACATGAATACCGTTCTTGACGACAATAAAAAGTTGTGTCTCAACTCAGGTCAAATTTTGACTCTAACGCCTTTCATGACGATGATGTTTGAGGTCGAAGATTTGTCAGTTGCTTCTCCTGCCACAGTATCTCGCTGCGGTATGGTCTACATTGAACCTGCTGCAATGGGTGTCAAGCCTCTCTTTTTCCAGTGGTCCAACAAAATTCCTATAAAAATCAAAGAAAGTCGAAAAATCATGAACCAGCTGAATGATTTGATGGATATCGTGGTCTATCCTTTAGTCGATTTTGTTCGTCGAAATTGCAAATAAATAATTCCTTCGATTGATCAAAATTTGGTGCAAAGTTTATTCAGACTGATCGACTGCTATTTCTCAGCATACATCGACACATAGATCTTGGTCATCTCACCATAAGATATTCAAAAGTTAGAATAAATATTTTCCAATCTGTTCGTTTTCTGTGTTGTCTGGAGTATCGGAGCCACTACTGACTAAGAAGGAAGAAGAAAATTTAACGATCAACTTAAATTACTTGTCTCAAAAAAAGGATTGGAGCTTCTTCCAAATTTCTATGATTATTTCTACAACGAAAAGCAGAAGGAGTATCAACACTGGACAACCCTTTCTGGAAACTTTGAAATCTAGCATGGACAGTAGTATCATGAAGTTACAGTGCCAACAGCCGAAAGTTAAAGAGGAAGTTACCTGACCAAACTTCTATTGACCAACAACTATCATGTCCTTGTTTCTGGACCGACAGGAACAGGTAAAACGATCAACGCGAACCAGCTCCTTACCTTCAATATGGGAGAAAATTATCAGTACATTCCCATAACTTTCAGTGCTCAGACCTCAGTCAACCAAACTCAAGATTCTATCGACCTGAAGCTTGAAAAAATCAAGAGAGGTGTTTTTGGTGCCCCTGTTGGCAAAAAATACATTGTCTTTGTTGATGATTTGAACATGCCCAAGAAGGAATAATATAAAGCTCAACCTCCAATTGAATTGCTAAGGCAATTCTTAGATCACAACGGATGGTACAATAGAAAAGATCAACAGTTCATGAGAATCGAAAATATCTTGTTACTGACTGCTTTAGGGCCTCCTGGAGGAGGAAAAACTCAAATTACTCCCAGAATTGTCAGACATTTTAACATGATGAACAACAACGAGCTCGACTCAAAAACGGTTGGTTTCATTTTTACAACTATCCTGAAAAACTTTTTGAAAAGATTCCCTGAAGAAGTCACTGAGCTCATTCCTGCTGTTGTCTAAGGAGTCATAAGGGTCTACAATGAAATCAAAGCCAATCTACTTCCTACACCCAAAAAATCTCACTACACTTTCAACTTGCGAGATATTTCAAAAGTCTTCCAAGGAATTTGTTCAGCCAGCTCAAAGTTTTGTACGAACAAGAATATTTTTGCCCGCCTGTGGATGCATGAAATCGAAAGAGTTTTTGGAGATAGGTTGACCTGTCAAGAGGACAGAAAGTATTTGAGGGAATTGTCCTTGGATCAATTTGTATCTTTTAAGGTCGAGGAGGTGCCTGAACATCAGGATAAAGTGATCTTCTGCGATTTTTGGGAAGGAAGAGATACAGAGCCAAGACATTATATGGAAGTTTCAAATCAAAATAAACTAATGGATAAAATTTACGAATGTCAGGATTAATACAATGCTGATCCAAGGTATTCAGGATCGAGAGGCAAAAACGCTCTTAAACTTGTTCTTTTCCAGGATGCTTGTTAACATATCTGCCGAATTGTTAGAGTTTTGCGTCAGCCGAGAGGAAACTGCTTGTTGTTGGGAGTTGGAGGTAGTGGTCGACAATCTCTTGCTAAAATTTCAGCATTTATCGCCAACCAAGCTCTCACAGGTATTGAGCTGATCAAGAACTACGGGCTGAAGGCCTGGAGAGAAGATCTAAAGAGAATATTGATGAATTGTGGATTGTAATCCAAACCAACTATGTTTCTTTTCGCTGAGTCTCAAATTGTTCATGAACAAATGTTAGAAGACATCAACTCTGTTTTAAACTCAGGAGATGTGACCGGCCTTTACCCTGAAAAATAACTCGACTAAATCATGGATGCTTGTAAAGGAGATTGCTTGAAGAAAGGCCTTCAACCAAACAAAATGAACATCTTTGCTCAATATCTTGCAAGGCTTAATCAAAATATTCACATCGTTTTAGCTATGAGTCCTCTTGGACAGTCATTTTCGACCAGACTGAGAATGTTCCCATCTCTAGTCAACTGTTGTACTTTGGACTGGTTTAGTTAATGGCCTTAATAAGCTCTGGTGGCTGTTGGCCGAGGACAAATTAAATAATTTTTGCTTGATCACAACATAGATGCAATTGAGTCTGGGCTTCTCGAAACCTTTAAGACTGTTCATAAATCAGTGGAAAAAATATCAGGATAGTATTTATCTGCTCTCAGAAGATACAACTACGTCACTCCGATGTCTTATCTTGAACTTTTGACAGTCTTTAAAATTATTTTGAAGGACAAGGAAGAAGAGTTAAAAGCCTGTATAAACAGACTTAAATCAGGACTTGATAAACTTACAGGAGCCAATATTGAGGTTGCTGAAATGCAAATTCAATTGAAAGAACTGCAACCAGAACTCGAAAAGAGTGCAATTGAGACGTCCGAGCTGATGACTCAGATAGAAGTAGAAAAGAAGGAAGCTGAGGAAACTCAAAACATTGTTTCAAAGGAAGAAGCTGAAGCAAAAGTACAAACTGATGAGGCTTTGTAAATTGCAAAAGAAGTTGACATCAAAGTACAAGATGCCAATGCTAAACTTGCCTAAAGTTTGAAAGCTGTGGATAAGCTAAAGACATAAAACATTGTTGAAATCAAGTCCCTGAAGACCCCCAGTAAAACTGCTTTAATAGTATTGGGAGGCTGTGTTATCTTGTTTGAAGATATCATAAAGAATAGGGGCAGAGACATTATAATGAAAAAAGTTGAGGGCTCCCTCAAAAAAGAAGAAGATTGGATGAATACTGCTAGAATATAACTTCTGGATAACCCTAAACAATTCCTCGAACAGCTAAAAGGATACGATAAGGAGCACATCAATCAAAATTTGATTGCCAAATTCAATCAAAAGATAAAAACAGAACCCGATTTCAACTTTGAAAAAGCTAAATCAGCAGGTGTTTGCATTGAAGCCCTTTATCAATGGGAAATGGCCATGTATATTTTTAACAAAATCTACCTTGATACCCAGCCTCTAAGAGAAAGATAAGCTGAGGTGAAAAAGCTTGTTGCTGAAAAAACAACTTTGCTTCAATAAAAGAAAAAAATATTAGACGGTGTCATCAACAAGATCGCAGGCCTTGAAAAATCCTTCAACGATTGTATTGAAAAGAAAGAAGAGCTTACCAAAAAAATATTGTAGTGCCAAATCAAACTAGAAAGAGCCAAAAAACTGACCTCTGGATTATCGGGTGAAAAAGATAGATGGGAGAAGTAAGTTCAAAGACTTGAATCATTGGCTAAATATTTGCCAGGAAACGCTATCATTTCAGCAGCAATGATTTCTTATGGCGGAGCTTTCACAGCCAACTATAGAAGCAGTCTTCATGAAATTTGGATGAACAAAATTAAATAAGAGAGAATCGATATCGAAGCGAAAACAAGCCTTGTATAATTCCTGGGAAAGCCTGTTTCTATTCAACAGTGGACAATGTCAGGATTACCTAAAGATTAAAATTCTATTGAAAATGGCATCATTATCGAGAAAGGCAGGAGATGGCCTCTCATGATTGACCCTCAAGGACAAGCCAATAAATTTATCAAAACATTGGGAAGAGAAGCACATCTTGAAGGTATTGACGTCATCAAAGAAAAAGAAGATACCCGCCTCATGAAAACTCTTGAACTGGCTATCCAAAATGGAAAATGGTTCTTACTCGAAAACATTGGAACTAATCTTGATCAAGCCCTTGAACCGATCTTGATGCAACAAGTAGTCAAGACATCAGGCTCTCTCAGCATTACTCTTGGGGATAAAACCTTAGAGTACAACACTAGCTTCAAATTCTTCCTGACAACTACTCTTCCGAATCCACACTACACCCCTGAAACATTTGTCAAGGTGACAGTCATAAACTTTGCTATTACTCCTCAGGGATTGGAGGACCAGATGTTAGCAGAGCTTGTAGCTCTCTAAAATCCTCAGCTGGAGCAAAAGAAGAAGGACATTGTAAAAAGAAATGCTGCAGATGAGAAAGAGCTGCTTAATATCGAAGACAATATCCTTCAAAGTTTGTCTCAAGGAAACGGAGGTGTAGCTGAACTTCTTCTTGATGAGTCATTGATCAACCAACTTCAGAACAGCAAAAAGTTTGCAGAAGAGATCAATCAAAGAATTCAAGACTCTCGCATAACAGAAGAGCAAATTGACAAGACAAGAGAAGGATACAGAAGTGTTGCCTTTAGAGCTAGTCTTCTTTTCTTCTGTATTATTGACCTTTCGGGTATCGATCCTATGTATCAATACTCACTTCAATGGTTTATCAATCTCTTCAAACTAACAGTCGAAAATGCACTTCCTGCTAAGGAGCTAGAAACTAGGCTTCTCAACCTCATCAAGTATTTCACCTACTCGCTCTATGAAAATGTATGCAGATCTCTTTTTGAAAAACACAAACTCTTGTTCTCGTTCATGTTGGCAGCTAATATTGAATTTGGAAAGAAATAGTTGAGCCGATAGCTATGGAGGCTATTCCTAGCTGGGCCGAGCTCCGATCCTGGACTTCAACAAAATCCTACCAGCTGGATTTCAGATAGCTCATGGCCAGATGTATATCGTCATCTCTCTGCTCTCAACGAAATAGATAAGCTCAAAGGTCTCTACAGTGATTTCATGAGTTCACCTGACAAATTCAAAAGAATTTTCGACTCAACGAAGCCTCATGAAGAATAACTGCCATCTCCTTGGAACAATCAACTAGATGAGTTTGAAAAATTGTTGGTGTTGAAGACCATTCGCATGGATAAAATACTTCCTGGCATTGAATCATGGATCAGCGTCAAACTTGGAAAATAATTCATAATTCCTCCGACATTCGACATCGCAAAATGCTATAAAGATTCGAGCAATTTGACTCCACTTATATTCATGCTTTCACCAGGCTCAGACCCTGTCACCGATTTCATTAAATTTGCCAAAGAAATGGAGAAAAAAACATAGTCAATTTCACTTGGTCAAGGCCAGGGTCCAAAAGCCCAGGAATTAGTGAGATCAGGGTAGCTCAAAGGAACCTGGATTCTTCTTCAGAATTGCCATCTGGCAGCCTCTTGGATGTCTGAACTGGAAAAGATGGTCGAGTAGTTCGGAGACAATACTCACAAGTAATTTAGATTGTGGTTGACCTCAATGCCTACTGGCTCCTTCCCGATCTCAGTTCTTCAAAATTCAGTCAAAATGACGATCTAACCTCCTCAGGGTTTAAGGGCCAACCTTTTGAGGTCTTATGCAGGCATCAGCGATAAATAATTCAATGATTGCAAAAAACCCGTATAATACAAGAAGTTGCTTTTCGGCTTTTGTTTCTTCCATGCAATAATTCAAGATCGTAGAAAATTCGGATCAATCGGATGGAATATAGCCTATGAGTTCACCAACTAGGATTTAAGTGTTTGCAAAAAACAGTTAAAAATGTTACTCGATTAGTATGATACTGTGCCTTACAAGGTATTGAATTATCTTGGGGCTGAAATCAACTATGGAGGTAGAGTCACAGACGACAAGGATGTGAGACTCATCAAAACAATTTTGACAAAATATGTGACTCCTGATATTTTCAAGCCTAACTATACCTTCAGCCCAAGCGGAATTTATTATGCTCCTAATGTTAAGGAACTTCCTCAATTTGTCAGCTATATTGAAGGGCTGCCCCTGAATCCTTCGCCTGAAGTTTTTGGTCTTCATGACAATGCTGAAATCACTACGTTCCAAAATAATACTCTTTCCCTCCTGAACTCAATTCTATCAATCCAACCCAGAGTCAGCAACTCTTCAGGAAAAAATAGAGAGGAAACAATATATGAAATAGTTTAAAACATTCAATCAAAGACACCAGAATTGTTCAACATTGAGGAAATCATGAAGAAGTACCCAACTGACTACAACGAATCTATGAACACTGTCCTCGTTCAGGAACTGGTTAGATACAACAGATTAATTTAGGTTATGAAATCAACTCTAGCCAATTTAAAGAAGGCGCTCAAAGGCTTGGTAGTCATGAGTGAAGATTTGGAAAAACTTGCAAACAGCATCTATGACAATCAGGTTGAAAAAGTATGGGCAGACGTTGGATTTCTGAGCTTGAAGCCTTTGGGTAGCTGGATAGAGGATCTTACTCATCGAATCAAATTCCTGACTGGCTGGATTAATTAAGGCACACCCAAAATATTCTGGATGAGCGGATTTTTCTTCCCTCAGGCTTTTGTCACCGGCTCACTTCAGAACTACGCCAGGAAGAAAGCTATTGCTATTGATAAACTTTACTACAAGTTTAGCATTCTTGACCATATCAGCTCTCCTTCAGATATCACCCAAAAACCTGAATATGGTTGTTACATTTATGGGCTTTTCCTTGAAGGCTGCAGATGGAACGAATAAACTCACAGTTTGGGAGAGAGTAGACCAAAGGAGCTGTTTAGCCCTCTACCTATTATGCACCTTCTCCCCACTGAATAAAAGATTGACACTTTGACTATCTATAACTGTCCCCTCTACAAAGTAGTGAGTCGTTCTGGTACACTTTCGACAACTGGACATTCGACCAACTTCGTCATGTACATTGAACTTCCGACTGAAAGAAAGCCCGAAGAGTGGATCTTATCTGGTGTTGCAGCTTTCTTGTCGTTGAGATATTGATTGATATGAACCTTTAGTAAATTTCCTTAATAACGCTGCATACTGAGATAGATAATATAAAAATCAATGACTGCATTCCTCGACCATTTTGACCAAGTGGGGGTAGACATCTTGATGAGCAGTTTAGCTCCATAAATACTCCAGATGATTGTAGTCTGGCAGCTAGTAGGCTGTCACTTTTTCAGGGTTGAACATGGAAACGAGTTGGATGAAGTTGTTTTGAGGGATAACTGCGTCTTTTGATCCTCGGAACAGGTAGGTGTTGAAGGGTAGATCTTCAAGATGTTTAAGACAGTAGGCATCTGGCTCATGCTTTCCATAGATTTCCATATTTCTCTTGCGGCCGTAATTGAATTTCCTCATACTTCCACTTCTAAAACAATCAACCCACTGGAAGATGTTATTAGTTGAACATCCTCCTGGTTCATGAGTCAACATAACTCCCATATAATCTTCAGAGAATTTATTTTTTTTGCTGAAGCCACAAAGCAATCGAATGAATAGCATCACCATATTGTAGTGGACCCAACTGCTGTTTACAATGCTTCCAAAACATTTAGATAAGCAGTGTGGCAATCTTAATATTTTCTTAAGGCCTAATAAATTGCAAAGTTCGACTATCTGGAATTTGTCAACAAGTTTAAGAATGAAATGATTATCCAAATTTTTGAGGGAAACCGCAGTTCCAAGACCAGCGAATCCTGCAATTTTATCATGGAGATGTCGATGAGCTCCCATACCCAAAATGAACTGAGTTGATCCTTGAGAATGCCCAATGTATATGATTTTTGCTTTTCCAGAAGCTTTGAGAACTCCTTAGATAATAGTAGGCTGGTCATATTCAACCATATGGTCAAGTGCGTAATCCCAATATTTTTCATCGGTATGCTGTTCAGGTTGAGACACTCTGGTGCCTCTGTTGTTTCCTACCCACACTTCATAACCTTATGATGCTAGCATGTAAGGCAAGCATTTGGATCTGAATTAGAATCATTAATACTTGTCGACCTGAACGAACCAAGATGCCGAGCAGTCAAGTAGCCCATGCATGAGGAGAATGGGATAAGGTTTGTTAAACTTGCAGTCTTTTTTGAAGATCTTCCACATCTCAACTGAAGCATTATCTGGAGTTTAAAACTTGAACACTTCCAGTGCATAACCATCACAGGAAACGAAATCGTCTGCATAAATTACAAGTTACACAAGTTGGCGAAGACATGAGGGTGAGCGGCTTAGTGAGGAAGGATGTGTTGTTTGGCATGGTCGGCTCCAGCAATAACTTTCCATGCTAACTTGATAAGGTTGGCTATGGTGATCAGCAGGTAGAAGAGGTAGTGCTGGATGAAAAAGCAGAGCAATCCGAGTAGAACTAGAGCTCTCATGTTGACTATCTTTAATAATATTATTGCATCAGGTAACAGACTCTGTTTTATATCGACTACCAAAACATAAGTTACAATAAAATCAAGAAAAGACCGTCAGAGAGAAATGTCTTGTGCATCTCTATGATTTTCTCCTTCGGTCAGAGCATCTTCAATGATAGAAGTGTATATTTGCATACCTGTTAACTATCTTGGATGTCGTTAATTTTGAGAATGACATCCTGCCTCAAGAAGACCCCCCTTTTTCGAAACAAAGAAAAAACTTATTTGTTAGGAGTATTGACTTCTGTTGAAAATTAGAACCCTCCAACAATAAATCCTCATCTACCGTTGTCGACTCATAAGCTTCAGAAATAGCATAAGGCATCTTTTTCTGGAGCTTAGTACTAAGCTTCCAATAAAATATTTAAAAATATCGACTTTTAAGCTGCTATTCTGATGATCCTCCAAACAAATTAAGTTGAGATAATTAATTCAATAATCGAAATCATTCTGCATCTTTTCGATTGTGGTGAATTGTGACAAATCATCCTCAGTGTAGACCTCGTCAGTTGATGCACTTTCTCTTATTTTGCCCATGGTCACTCCTGATCTGGCCCTTTCTCGAGCTATTTCGTAACTGGTATCAAGTGGCAGGTCGACAACCTAGCTCAGTAGCTTCATATCCTCAGCGCTAAAACCTTCGTATTTGGGGACGTAGTTGGGAGGTTATTCTGAAGAAATGTAGACAGGCCAATTGTTGTTTGCAGGAGTATTTTCGGCTTTTCTCCCTTTTCCATAGATCTGCTCCTTATTTGAGCTCAAATTTGGATCCAGAGAGTTGGCTTCTAATGAGAAAATGTTCTTTACCATATTTTCTTTGCTTGGTTTTAGAACACCGAATATTGACTTAATTGGCCCCTGATGCTAACTGGGTCTGGAAGATTGAGGGTTTGATGGTTGATTTGATACGAAGGGTTACTGATTCTTAATATAGACATTGGCTCCTCCAAATCTTTTCCTTTCCTGTTTCATGCTGAGAATTTAGGGGCTGACTGATTTATGACATTGATTGCATGTCTAATCTCCTGTGAGATGACAAGCCAAGAGACAAGCCTAGCAAAGGCCAGTGAGAGGCACTTAAGTTTGAGAACAGCAGAGGAGATAGGTCTTATGTTGGCAAACAACACATTCGACTGTGTTAATCATTGGCGATTTGATAATATAGCAGTTCAAAGTCATTTCCTATCAAAGCAACTTGATGTTTATTTTCAACAAAATGAAGGTGCCATATTACATGTGTAAAGTTGATATTATCTAGAATCAGATTACAACTGCTTATTCATTCAATATGATTTAGTTATCACCTTATTTCCTCCGAATGCATTCCTTAGGCTTGAATGCCCGGATTCAATATTCTATCTATCATTGGACGGGACAGTTGAAGTTCGTTTTATTGGATACTATCCAGTAGAGCCATGATGTGAGGATCAAAGCAAAAGTACTCATATGATGTGTACTCTTTTCCACAATAGCTACAAATAATCCGGCCTTCCTTCTTGATCCCTTGCTCATAAATGAATTTTAGCTCCTCGCACTCTAAATGATCACAACGAGGCCCTCGAACCGGAAAGGCAATTCTTTGTTTCCTGACAGGATGCATCAAACTAAGATTGTAGGTCTCAACCCCATGTATACTGAGCCAATTACTAAGCAGTGAGTTATCTGTGAGTTTATGATCATGCTATAGTTACATCGAGAGCTAACCCAAATCTTTTACAGTCACGCAGACCAACAAAAAGAACAAAAACTAGCCCTTTGTTATATTTTTATATTTGAGTTCGATCCATTTGCGATTCTCTATCTTTTTGGCCTAACTCAGACCGAGTGGAAAACAGCTCCGAAAACCTCCTTTTTTCTAACCTTGATGTTTGGTTATTTTAACGAACCTCAGCTCGATCCAGCACTGACCTGTTGATTATACCATAGCAATATATTCGTGAAGAATCTCGAGTTATTCTTGATCCAGATATATTTTTTTGGCGTTTACTGATGACTCATCAACTTTGTTTCTCCTTTAAAAGATAGGCTTCCCCATCAGCTTAGTATAGCAATGAGTTGTGAGTCGGCAAGAGGGACAAATGGCATCAGGGTAGTTCTGGGCTTGCCAACATTTAAAATGAAATTTATTCTCACACTTTAGACATTTAAGAATGTTCTCGTCTCCAGTCTAGCCACAGTAACACTCTTCACCTACATTTTTAGCTTCAGCAATGCTTTACTTTTCTGATATTTCCTCTTGCTTGAATTGCTGTAACTACTGGGGCTACTGAGGTGTACTCTGGTTCTGAATTATCAGATTATCTATCATTCCACCTCGAGTATTGTATTCCTCGTAGACGCTGGCCATTGATCCACTTCCCATATAGTTTTGATAGGGGAACATGTAGTTGGGTATCGGCTGGGATGGAAAATCAGGATTACTACTTCCGAATGGAGGGTAATATCCAAAGTTCATGGGTGGTCCATTTTATCTTTGCTCTCCTGATCGCATATTATGTAAATTTAGTCCCAGCTTATCCATAGGGGACTTGGTTTGTTGCAATTGCTTGAGACTAACCTTATCTAGCGCCATCTTTTAAGCCATAAAGAGATGGTATAGTTCCATGATGTAGGCACATATTTTATTTCTAAGGTCATGAGACAAACGCATGAATTTAGGAAGTGTAATGTATTAATCGATAGTGTTTCTGAGTGCTACAGCAGGTACCTTTCAATGAGGATGATAAAGGATATGGTTTTTTTTAGTTAGAGACTCATCTCCTGAGGGCTTTCTCTGATTGATAAATTGAAGAAAGATGAAAGATTTTTGATCTCGATTGGGTTCAGGGAATCTAGGCCTCTTGCTTTAAGGAGTGCGATCGTGATTATTTGCTAGTCTTCCATATAATATACGACAAAAATGTTGATTATGAAGTGAGGTGTTATAAAAAAGTTCCGCATCCGGGGATCGAACCCGGCCCGCCAGAGTGAGAGTCTGGTATCCTAACCATATAGACTAATGCGGAGCTGTAAACATTCAAACATCAGTTTCTCTATATCACACTCCGGCCTCAATCTTGTCGGTTAAAACTGCCCCTTGTTGATGCCTAGTGACTCTTAATATTATGTTGTAATATGATAATTAACTCTATACTTAGTTTGGCCTTTCTGTGGTCCTGCAGAAAATGCTGCTTACATCTCAAAGACATCGGAATCCTTAGAAGGAAAATCCTTACGACGCAGACACTTCCAGTTTGCTAAGCCATCAAAAAGATATCAGAATTGCCTCCGGGGAGAAAAGTATTTATGATCATCAGAGGTAATTCAAGTAAAAATACAGGACTAATTCGCATGAAGAACAGGATCCAAGGAGAGAAAAATATTTATGCTCTTATCAAAGAATCAGAAGTAAAGCTTACGAAGCTGAGTGAGTATTTGAGGAGAAGTAGTTGGAACGATCTCTCTAAACAGTCTTTTTACAAACAGCCATACAGCCTGAAAAGGCTCACTTTTGAGCTTCAAGTAGCTGGCCATCGATTTAGGATATGTCCGAACCTTCATCAACAGTCTAAATTAGAGGCATCAAAAAGTCAGCCTTATCAGGTGCAATTACAGAAACATTCAAGAGCATTGACAAAAAACAAGAGTCTTCAAATTTTTTGGTAAGGGTCTTTGTCAATATATACAACTTCATAGCCAGCCGATGGCCTTTCTATCTGGCAATCAGCCCGAACAGTATAGCTACTGAGACAACTCTATATACAGTGCAAGATGGACAGTACACCCTGGCAATCGGATAGTTTGAAAAGGCAGCGGATGGAACCGTATTCTGCTCTTTTCCAAGCCATCTCACCAAACAAGCCAGCTACTCACTTTCAAAGTTAAGAAAAAAATATAATAGACTTTGTCTCATTACCTTTTTGCTGATTTTGCTGTTGGGGATCACGGGGATTAAAGTGACAAGAGAGCTGTTCAAAAAATTCAGGCAATGGCGCATGAAAAGACAAGCTGAGTACTACGATGAAGAGGAGAGAAGCTAGAACGAAGGGGATAATTGCAACTGTGCTCTTTGCTATGTGAATATCCGTACAATTATATTCAAACCTTGCAGACACTATGCAGTGTGCAAGTACTGTTACCAGCAATTAGCTATCAACCCTTCTTGCCCTTTTTGCAAAACTCCCATCAAAGGCATCGTTGAGGTGGTGAAATTAAAGTGATTCCTTTCTTTAGATTAGTTACATTAACTATAATAAAAATAAGCCCATGAGTAAATCGCCCCATAGATCCAAAATTATTCATGTTCATGAACCTTAGCACAGGGACAGTACCAAAGCTAAGTTGTCAGTGTTCGATTTCTTCAAACAAGCTACCAAAGCAATTAAGGATAAATCTGATAATGCTATCACAAAAATTCATGCGAAAATAATTTAAGACCCGACAGTCTTCAAACTTCCTCTCTAAAATAGAAGAAAAATGAAAAGTCAGGATAAATTCTCAACTTAAGAAAACAAATCATTAAGCAAACAAAAGCTGAACTAAGCTTCGAGATCCAAACCCAAGCTTAGTGAAGAGGATAACAGGAGGCTTGGGGAACTGCTCAGGAAAAAGCATGACCTTATGGACAGACTTCGTAAAATTGACCAGCAGCTTCATAATCCCAGTATGCTACCTGTGACCATGGAAGGAGGCATCAACAGCTCATTTGTCAATAGTTAGCAAGACCGTATTTTCAGTCATAAAATAAGTGAATCTAGAATAAATATTCAGCAACAAAATGCCTATAACATTGCTCAGCACGAACGAACAATGCAGATGTTGACTCGAATAAACAATGAGAAAATGCGAAGGCAGTAAAAAATAGTAAGCGATATGAAGAAAAAACAATCAGTGGAAATGAAAAAGTTATAAGAAATCTAAAAGAACAAATCAAAAATGCAGCTATCAAGGGGAAGAAGGAATCTGCAGATATTGAGGGCGATCAATCGTAAAGAAGCTGAAAGATTGTAAGATGCTGAAACTGGTACACCAAACAATCAAAATTATACCACCGAAAATAGGCAAAAAGCTGAAGTCAATGAATTTTATGATGTTGGGGATATTCAGATTGGGCCTGCAAAAGTGGAAACACAGTCGAATAAGACTGATATCAACAATTGATAATGAAAAAAGGAATTTAATCATCTTTTATTCACAGAAGTTTTCTTTTTAGAAGACCCAGTGGAGGGCCGTTTCCCGACATCATCGCTTCTCCTTCGAGAATGGGTAGGCTTAACAGGCGTCGGGAACATTTCCCGATTCAGTGCCTTGATTCCTTAGTTAAATAGCCTATCGTTGAGTAGAGTGTCCATCGTTATGAAATCTTTGACTTTCCTTTCCTTCCCGATCAGCTTCTTTTAATTGCTGAGATGCAACAGTTCCATGTCTCTGTTGATCATTTTCTAGTTGAACCGATCGATTTTACTCTGAAGCTTTTTCGATGTTGTTTTTTCTTCTTTTAACTCTTCCTCTAAACATTTTTGGTATTATTTGAATTCCAGCTCCTTTTTGATCATCAACCTATTCAAATTCTCTTGTTTCTGAAGGTCTTTTTCGATCTGATCATACATTTCACTTTCTTGGCAAGCTGCTGTGAACAGAGGGCCACCTAAAACGAGTTATTCAAACAGTCGATCAACGTATGAAGTGATGGTCGATACAATTGCCTACTGAGCTGTTTCATTAGAGATGAGCTCGTCAGGCACAATCTTAATCAGTATTTTTTGCAGCTAAATCTTATAAGGGTTTACTTTGAAGCGAATGGCTTCCAGTTATGTAAGGGAACAATTGATCATTATATTAACTTTATCAAATAGTCCCTTAGGAAAATTAACGTTAGCATTAATCATATCACTCCTAATGAACCTTCTTCTCACATCTCCGTCTAACCAACTCTCCCATCGAACAGGATCGTCTCCTGCCAGCAACGTTAGCTTTTTGTGCTGATTTTACAAAGGTGTTTGAAACGGAATGTTGAGTTTGTTGATTGGCTTCAAACATGATGTAGACTAATGACTTTTTTTTGGAAGTAAGCTCATCTCTGACCAGATCATAGCCATCTTTGCCCTCTTTCTATCCTGACTTTTAAGCCAATTTTTTGTTGATTCGATAACTGAGGCTATGTTAAGGTTTGCTCGGTGTAACATTTTCCTTATTTTAAACTACTTTTGACACTGATTTGCTTCTGTTTTTGTTAATATTTTCCTTGAAGATAGTTTTTTATTCAGTGCACACTATGTCATGTTTGTGGAGATGCTATTTGATAATGGAAGCCAGGTTGTCATTTTTGTTGCTATTTTTCTTAGTAAAATCTAACTCTTCTTGTACAATATTTAGCTTGTTTCTCAGCTACACTTATGTCACTCGGTAATTGTCTATCTCTCCTTTGAGCTTGGCTACTTCTTCAATCTTTTTTGTTTTCTCCATTTTATAGCCAATCTATTCCCGGTACTTCTCAAGTAGTTGGCAGGGATCAACAGAGTCACATTCTTTTAGTTCAAACTGCCGTTGCAAGGTCTTCACAGCTCCTAAAACTCTTTAATTTGTTTGTTTATTGAGCCACTGCTCATATTCATAGTTTTTCTTGAGCTTATCAACTTCTGCTGATAATTGTATCATATCTTCCTTATAGACTGCTTCTAACTCGTTAGATTTTGCCTAAAAAATACTCGCTTTTTCCTGAAAATTATTTCGTTCTTCGGTTAGGGCTCTAATTTATTCCTAAAGCTATCCTACTTTGTAGCATAGCTCATCTATTTCTCTTTACTGTTCGTTAAGCAATGTTGAATGCTACTTTTTTCTACTTTCAAAGGTCTCCTCAATTTTAGCTAGTTGCTTTTCTTTCACTGAGATTTTTCCCTCCAGCTCTCTTTGTAGTTATTAGTTCTATAAAGTGAGTCGTTTGATACTGATTTTCTTTTATTTTTATTGACTGTCTATGGTATTATTCAGTTTGGCAATTTCTACCAGATGGTTGTCAATTAATTATTGGTGCCGAAGCTCTTTTATCTTTAGTTACTCTTTCAATTTTTTAACCTATTATCTTAAAATATTCTCATTCTATTATTGCTCTTCTTTACTGCTGCCTAACTGTTATTTGATGGCTCTATTTTAATCTCTCAGCTATTTGTTTAACTTCCTAGCTTTTTTGAGTTCGGTGTCCAATCTCTCGCATTTATGGCTCATCTCTGTCATCACATCATCTTTGTTCCTCATTTATCTCTACAGTTTTTTAATGTTTCTTTCTTGCTCCTTGATTCTGATGCTGTCCTTGAATGCATCAGCAAAGGATGAATGGCTCTTCAAAGTATCATCCTCCCTAACCACATTGGAAACAATGTTTTCCTTTTGTTAGCATCTGCTTTCAGCCACAAGTTGACTCGAGCTTTATCCCAGAAAAGACAGGTTCATATTTTATCACTAAATGATATTGAATCGTTATAGAATTATCTGAAGGTGATATTATCAGAAGGGTCATTATTTTCTTATTTGATTGAAGTGGTAAACCCATTGATAAATATAACTAACTTATGTAAGGGGAAGATTACCATTTCAAGTTTAAAGTGGTCATCCTTGGAGATAAGGCCGTCGGAAAAACCTCCTTCCTAGACTGTAACCCCGCCTCTATTCAGCCATCAGTCAGAACTTCGGAAAAACACAGTACTCAGAGCACTCTGAGTAAATGAGCATCAAGTCAGTTTCCTTCACAGAGGAAGAAACCGTCTACAGAATCAACTATTGGTAAATTCCTAGTCGAATTCGCAATGCCTAATATACTTTCCGCTACTCTCTTGGGTGTACAGCTGCTATCTATATGTTCGATGTGACCAAACGCCAAAGTCTGGAAAATGTTGAAAAGTGGATTCAAATTAACTAGAAGGCCAACCCACCTATCAAGATGCTGGTTGGAAACAAGGTGGACCTTTACAGCACAACAAAAAACACAGTTCCTAAGGCAGAAGCCCACTCTCTTGCTAAAAAATATGGAATGGAGTACTTCGAGACCTGCTCGATCGGAGACTCTTCAATCACTCCTATTTTTGACTACTTGTTCACAACAATCACGGCTTCAATTCCTAACCCTCCAACTCCCCAGTCACTTGTGGGAAAGGGAATTCTTCTGGGAAAGAAGTTAATAAATTCACCCAAATACCACCTAGCCCTGTGTGAAATCGCCACTCTTTACGAATGATGATGAGACCCTTTATGATTTACCATATTTATAATGAACTGAAATCAGGAGTGAAGCTCTTTTTCTTTGATCTTGTTCAGCAAGTACTTTGTAAGCACAATAATGGACCCGTCAGCTGTGCAAATATCTTCGAGGATCTACATGTAGGCAGACTTACCACTTTGTTTATAGGCTCCTATGTGATGTTGAATATGGCCTACTACCTCAGCGAATTTCTTCTCTCCTTCTCTAAAAAGTAAAGAGCTTCGTCAAGCAAGGAGCCAAAAACATTGTTCAAGTAGCTCTTCACCGAGAATTTGTAGGCATTGAGGTTATGGTTGTCTCTGTATGCTATCATTGGTACGGTTCATAGTAGCGGTTGTGTGAAGGATTTAAAGCTGCTGCCTTGAACTCATTTTATCTGTACTCCAGTTTTAGTCCTCGGTTTTTGCGGCTTATAATGTTGAGTTCACTGATCATCTAGTAATGATTGATCAAATTTTCAGGGTATAGGTTGAATGCCAGAATGCCACTACATGATTCGTTTTTTCTCACACATTTTTGAAATTGAAGCTTACCATCAGCCTGCCAGGGATTTTTCAAATCTAAATTTATCAATTCGTACTTTCACCAAAAGCCAGTTCTTAGAGGTGGTGTTCATTCTCCAAAATGCTCGGCAAATATTTCAAACTTTAGTTTCCAATGAGGCCTAAATCGACGCATGTCAGGGTAGTCACTCCAATTAGTTCGATAATGCGACTGAGTAAAAGTAGGGATACTTGACGCCTGTCTCGCTCAATTGCAATCCATGGAAGTAGATTTCTTTGATGTTTGGAAAATGATGGAGACTTTGTCCTAATTTTCCAACGCTGACTCCACTGATTCTATTGTTGCCTGAAAAATCAAGTTTGACAAAGCCACAACGACCCTATGAATACATCTCACTCAGCTTGAGTATTGTCTCGTCTCCAATATCTTGACCCTCGATATTAAAACCTTGGCAATAACTAGGATCCAAGTAATCCCAAAAATATTGGAGGTCTTAGTCAGTAATTTTGATAGCCGAAGCATCAAAATTACCTAAACTCATACTTTATTTGCCAGGTTACTTGCTTGCCATAGTTTAGGCATATTCCAAATACAGGTCTGACAAGTAATCGAAGGAGAGATTAATTTATCTTCTGGGCTCACCGTTAGCCTCCAGCAGCATTCTTCTCTTTTTGAAGTGCAGGACGTAGTAGTTGATGGTTCCTCTGATGAAGTCCTTAAAGCTCATTAGTAGTTATATTAATTTATACGATAGAAACATCCACACCTTCTCCCACTAGTCATCCAGATAAAGGTTAGAACATCATCTCTTCCTATTGACTCGAGCGTTGACTGGAATACTGTTAGTGTTAGCGTTGCTGCCTGCAATCCTTTCAACCGTCTTCTGGTAGGTTCCATCCTTGTTGACATGAACGATGATCTTTTATGGTTATGAATTTCTACTGTCCACCTTTCTCCTCTACAGATACACGTGAATCATATCTATCTCTTTTTGCTGCTCTTCGATTGTTTTGGCCAATGCTTCTCTTTCTTTTTTGTATTTAACAGCATTATCTTCGTGCTGCTTAATGCACTATTCATATTCAGCAACGGTGAATCGATGCCTGTCCTCAAAAAGTTGTATTTACTTGACAAGCGAAGCCAGCTACTCCTTCAGTTTGGAATTTTACCCCTCCAATTATTCGTCCCTGAAAGAAGTAGGCTCAATGTATTTGTTAACCACCTTTTCGACCTCTACTATTTTCTCTACAATTTTTTCTACCTCAACTGGCCTCTAGATGTAGACAGGCTCAACCTTGACCTCACGTTTGACCTTTCTGCTAGCTTCAAGATCCTGAGTGAGACCTTATACTTTATCGTTGAGTTTTGCTATGAGATTTTTGCATTTAGAATGATTCTTTTCAATTTCCTCAAGCTACTGTTTAGCTCTTTGGATTTGCTGGTCTGCATCTTTTTTTGTTTTTTCGAGTTTTGTCTCGAGAAGCTCCAGCTGCTAGTTTTTCGAATTTAGACTATTCTTTAATTTTTACACTTCAGGAATTATGACTTGATATTTCTTTTCATACTCTCTGACTTTGTGTTTGAGGTGATCATTCTCTGCTTCCAAAGCCTGAAGGTTGTCCTGGTATTGTTGTGTGATTCTTTTTCTGACTAAGGTGACTTCCTCCTCTAGTTTGACCTACCAGTCCCTCTAGCTTTTGGTTCCCCTACTCCTAACATTCTGCAGCAGTCTTTCCTTATCTGCAACATCGACCTCCATTTATTTCTCTTTGCTTTTCAAGATTTAATTTTCTTTTTCTAAAATTTTGATCCTAGCTTCCAGGTTGATAACTCTACTGGTTAGACTCTTAATCTCGACATTTTTCTGATTGACTATCTGATTAGTTTATGCCTCCTTTGCTGTAAACTCTTGTTGCTATATCTAGGAAAAGGTACCATCAGAGCTGCACATTCTGCGTAAATATTTTATTTCAGCCTGCCGATGTCGTTCGTGGCCTGCTTTTGTAAGCATAGGTATTTTTATCTCCATGTCTATCGCTCTTCCAGGAGCTGCTCGTCGATGGTTATACGTGTGCCGCAATGGCATTTGCAAAGATTATCCTCCATTAACGAAATATTATAGAATTTAAAAACAACTGCCTTAAACTTCCTCTTTTGTATTCGACAAGCTTTAATAAACTGAGTATGATATCTGATTGAAGAGTTGAGTTACTTTACAACGATTGGAAAATACAGCAAAGAGTATCATTTAGTGGAGGTCAGTAATGTCTGTGGTTCAGTGTGTCCTTGAGAACCTCCAGACTGATCGGCAAATAAGCTTCTTCTCCAATATGTGACTTATCTTTTCGTTGAACGTGGATCACTTTTTTGTGAACTTAATCCACAACGAGTTGATCTTTCAAAGAAGATGACTAATCGCTGGAAATATCCTAAACTTCGTTGTCGTCATATTTCATGCCTCTTTCTGCTGATTTCTGGATAAATTATCTCATCCAAGGTTGACGGTTCATTCTGTTCACGTTTTCTTTCTCCTGTGACAAACTTTTCCTATCCATACAGAATTAATATAGAAGAGCAATCTAACGAAGAGCTTAAAAGGCCTTTCAGCTTTCAGTTAAATCATCATCAATTAAACATTCTTCTAAGAGTCTCATTATATGCTTAGCCTCCACAAACAACTGCCTTGAACCACTTTGGACTGGATTATTCAATAATCGTTATATCCTAATTAAGCTATAAATATCATTCGTTCTATGCTATCAAGAAATTTTTACGGACACGACCTCTACAAATAGGACAGCGCAAATCTTGTTGCAGCCACTTGTCCCAGCATGACTGGCACATTGCGTGCTGGCAAGTATTGCTCTTTACCATATTTGATTCTAGTTGGCAAATCGGACATGGCTCAAGGGGACTTTCAATGGCTTTCATTGTATTGCGTCCACTCATGAAAAGCTTACGCTCATAACTTATCTTGCTTTTCTCTTGTTTGTCCACTATTTATGCAAGTTAAACATCTTTCTGTTTCTTCTACAGCTACGTCAATTCTTTTGCTGCCTTAATCTGGTTCAACATTTATGGCAAAGACAGTCTTTTGTTTTTCTATTCTTGAAGCTCTTTCTCGGTTGGAATGTTGATAGGTCTACTAATGGATTGTCGGGCTGATCGTATGGGCATTGTGATGGCATCAGAATCTAAGGATTGACCTCGAATTGATACAAGCCCTAAATCTTTTTGAATTGAGGTCATCTCTGGCGATAATTCTTTAATTTTATTGATTTCTTTGATTTTATTCACAAACTCTTCAAAAGTCTTTGGCTTGGACATATTCATTCGGGCCCAAGAAGCAATCTGAGCCTCGATGTCTTGTCTTCCGAATCTCGAATCGAGCAGATAGACCGTTCCAAAATCGTCGGGAGTTCTTATCAATCTTCCTATTCCTTGATTGATAGCTCGAACAGTCTAAGCCAAATACCATTGTGTTCCGCTAATGGCAGATTTGTCTCCTTTTTATGCCATAGAATTAAGATACCCCATTTTTGCAACTATTCTAACATCTTTTGAGCAAGGATATGGAACACCGACAAGCACAACAGCCCTGCATTTTTTATGGGAAAAATCAAGACCTTCTGAAACTTTGCCTCGAATTAGAGCACAAAGCAAAGCACCTTTTTCTGATTGAGCTTCCTTCATGTATCTATCGAGTATAGAGGTAAAATCTGAACTATCTCTTCTCTCATAGTAAACATTTTTCTATCCGTATATTTTCGTCATGATCTTCTGATTGGCGAAAGCTGTTTTTGTTTGCTATAGAAAATTGTAAGAAGGAAAGAGGGCAACAACCCCATTGGGTGTATGCTTCACAATTTCGTATAGAGCAATTCCAATATCCTCATACAGGCGAGGATTCTTCCTGTTTTCAAATTTAGTATCGAGGGGAGTTCCTGATGAGCCGACTCCGAGAATCACTGTCTGAGTTTGTTGAGGTGATAGCACGTGAGGACAAGAGACTGGTGGAGCAAAATTTACTTTAAGTTCCAGAGGCCAGACTTTCAATGGGCTGAGAGTTCCAGATGTGAGAATGATAGACCGAGGCTTATGCTGCTCGAGGACGTCTTTGAACCCAGACGAAGGATCCAAGCAAAACATATTGATCTTGATATCTGCTCCTTCATAGAGAATCTGTACTTTGAACTGTTCTAAAAATCCTACCTGTTCACTGTCTCTATGAAGTTCAAGAAGCTTCTCCACAAATTTCATCCATCCTTCCAGAGCCCAGTAAGGGTAATACAATAGATCAGCTCGAATATCTTTGAATCTTGCAGCAACTTGAATTATCTGTTTCAAAATTGATCCAAATTTCCCCTTTCTTGTTGCTCTGTCTACATTTGTCAAAAAATCTCTTGCACTCAACATTAACCCTCCAGAGTCGATCGGAATGTCCAGTGTCTGCAAATGTTCATAAATTTGTTCAATGTAGGTTGCATTAACCTCGATATCCTCAATTGCTATCTTGAGAATTTTCACCTTGTCAAGAGCACCAGGGTCTATCATATTTTTGTTTTAGTTTAGCTTTTCGATACGAAGTTCTTAAAATTGCTGAGTAGCTCTTGTGAGGGTGCTCAAATTGAGACTGTATTATCTGAACTGCTCGCACACCGACTGGATATTGTGAGCTTCGTCCAAAATAAGAATCGATCCTTATAGCCTGACTCCTTCTTAATTGGTCCACACCTTCCTGTCGAAAAGATAGTTGTAAGGAATCAGAACGATATTTGATATGGCCTTCGAAAACCTTTCGTAGAAGAAAGGACAGAAACCTTCTAGCTTTCCCTTCAGCATCATTTACTCAAGATCCATCAGCTTTCCAAGTTAAGCCTGTTTTTGATAGTAAGTCTAATTCTGATAAAATTTACAGCTTAACCCTTTCTTCTGAGCTATTCTAAGTCTACACTCCAGCTCTTTATCCTGTCCTTTCAGAAGTTTAAGCTATTAATTTGCACATGTCTGATCCCTGCTGCTTAAAATCGATAATTTGACCTCATAACAAAGTTTACTGATCTACCCTACAACTTGTTTTAGTTGGGCATGAGTCCTTGAAGCGTACACGATTTGGGGAGGTTCCTTATTATGAGTTTATTGTTGGTCCATGGCCCAGGCCAATGTAGAACAAAGCAGAGAGACAGTCTTTCCTGTTCCTGTCGGACTTTGTATGAGAGCATTTTGCTGTGAGTCTAGACACTTGATAATCTGAATGGTTCAAAAGGTTACATAGTCGATGAAGATATTTTGGGACTCGTATATCTCATAGGGAGTGTAGACATAGAGATTACTGAATTTGTACTTGTGATGTTTTGAGGCATCTCTAATATTGATTTTGCTGATTCTGTTGGTTTTAGACATGGCGCTATAATATTACAATTAACTCGATGAATGACAGTACACTTCATATATTATTTTAAAGGACCGCTTTAGGCTGGGTAAATAATTGGAAGTTGTGACTTTAATATAGATAATAATTAGGGAGAGATAGGGCTTATTAGCTTTATTATTAAAATGAAAAAACAAACGGATACAGTCATCGACTCCATTAGTGCCAACTAGCTCCTGCAAGCACTGAGCACCCTTCGCAATCTAAGCAGCGAAATCAGATAATTCGACATCTCCTTTAGTAATGAGAAAGTCATCAGGCCTTAAGATTTTATCAAACCTCATCGCAAACCTCAACCCAAAGAAAGATAAAGCATATCAAATAACAAGTCCCATAAAAGCCGAGGGAAGTATTCTAAAATATCGCCATCTCCCCTAAAAGAACATTTTGGGAATGTTGAAACAAAGTCATCCAACTTCAAGAGCAGAAGCTGTTCACCCTACGATATAAGGACATAAAAGCCAACAAGCAGAATCACTAACTTCTCAAGACCACAAACAAACCTTCATCAAAAATAAAACAGAAACAGGGTTGCATAAAAGCAATCCAGTTATCCATCATCGTTCCAGACTAAAAAAATTTTAGATCAAAAGAGTAAAAATGGCAACGGGTACATCCCAATTCAAAATCGGGCAGAATAGTTGTTAAAAGAGAAGGAAAAGAAGCTGGCAAAGCTCAAAAAAGAAAAATAACTCAGCAAGATCTTATAAGAAAAATAATGCACATTCAGGCCACAAATCAAGGCATACAAATTCAGCAAAAATGTTGACAGAGATGAAGAGTCACAGCAGATATCAGACTTTGAAAAACAAAGATTCTAGGAATGCTTTATCGACGAATAATTCATATGCCCCCAACAGATACAAACTAACAACTAGGTCAGGTTTTTACACTAAACTCTATACTCGAATATAAGGATCCCCCCAGAGGAGAAGACTCAGCCGAAAAGATACAAAAACGAGAAATTCAATTTTTTATTGGATTTAATCCAGTGATGATATTGAATGTAATTAAAATGTAGATGGTAGTGAGATCACCGGTTGTATATAATTTAGATGCCCTTCTCTAACAGTTCATCTTAGTCTCTGAAGAGAACTTGCTTCTTGAGTCTACATAGCAGAAGTAATACTGGAGGGCATAGATCTGAATATAACACTTGTGATTTGCTTTCTGCAGTACTTAGCAAAATTTGATCAACTCAGGTATGTTTGTTTATACGTTGTTGATGTTCATCTCGAAACGTTCCAGGTTAGGATTCTTGCCAAGATTTGTGATGAACTCATAAATGCTATGCTCCTTCAATGCACAACTTAATTAAAGAATTGATACTTCTCAGCATGGAAAGTCAAATAGACCAGCTCATGCATCTTTTCTATCATATCCGATATTCTTTTTAGAGAGGTCAAAAACTCATTATTTCCAAGCCTCAAATCTAAATGAGTCAGGCTTGTCAAATCTTTGAGAAGTTTTGCAAGCATGACCTATCTGATAGACTGACTGTATAATTGTTTTATTACCCCCCAAAATCGAGAATAAGCTTTTGCAACTCAGGGAATTTAAGATTGTGTGGGAAAATCTGAGGCATATTGCTATTGATATCCAGAGCTATCAATTTTAAATTGTCTATATTTTTAAATTCCTCAGCCAGAAGCGTCGTATCTCCTTCTGTCAAAATATCACTAAATATCATTCAGAGTACTTGCTGTAAGTGATCTTGAAGCTGGTAAGTTTTGATAGACCAAAGACTTATCTCCAGAACATTTCAGAACTATCAGCTTTCATGTTCTTGAACTCGATTGTTAGATCTGATATTATCTATTTGTGATGGTGAAGTATCTAAAATAGGATCGAATAGTAAAGTTCTCTCTCGTGGATCTCTTAACCCCGAAGGAAAAGCTTTATAAGAGTGGTGTGTCTGAGCCGCATGAAAAATTTCAAAATTTTTTGAAGTTCTGCTTCACAGTTATCCTATTCACTCAAAATGATTTCGTATTATCCTTAGTTCACATAGTCCAGGTAAGGAAATTCATAAAGTTCTTACTTGACATCCCCAAATGTAAAGAGACAGTCTCGAAAATCAATCGCTTTCAGTAGATTGCCAGCATATTGTCTGATCAGTTTTATCACTCTTCTGCTCAGGACTCTATTTGATTTAATGTTGATTTCGAGCAGATGGTCAGGGCATAATCTCATTGTTTTGTGCAAAAAGACATTAAAGGCCTCTATGTGCAAGCCTGTTGCTCTAAGTAAATTTTAGCTCACCAGAGCTCGAGGATAGACATTGACGCGGTGATCCAGATTATTTTTATCAATAGCCACGATACTTTATTCGGTGTACTTGAACTATTTTCTATCGATCAGCTTCCATAATAGTTCATTATTGATGCTGATGTTCAGGTTTTTGATCTTGATTTCTTTGAGATGTTTTTCATAGAAAACTGTGAACCTTTATATTTTTTCAACAAGCTTTTCCTGGCCTATCTTCCCACAAATAATATTGATCTCTTTATTGTTCTCAGCTTCTGTCATGAGGGTTTTGTTCAGCATCATCTCGTATTCATTCCTGATCAATTTCTGAAAGTGAACATTAATGCTTTAGACTCCACTTTTCTCAAGAAGCATCTTCGTGTTGAGTTGCTCCTCATCAATTTCCAGCAAACTGAGTAATCTTTTGGATTCGATAAAGGAAACCATGGATTTTTAGCTGATATCTGTCTTATATACGTTAAGTCTAATCAGAATAGAGGTTTTGGCTAAAATTTAATTCAGAATTTAGCCATTTATTTTGCTGTTTGAGAAGGAAAGATTGACCACATGAGCCGGTAAGCACATATCGAGGAAATACTATCTTTCCATGTCTTAACAAATTAATGTTTAGAGGGTCTCTATCGCAAACATTGGTCTCAGCTCTTTGAGTTTTACATTTGAACCGCTAATATCTAAAGATTTCAGTGTATTCTTAGAACGACCCTCAGCAAATACTTTGACAGAACTATCTTTCATCTTGAGGTTCGTCAGTATCGTCTTTACACTGTTTCGATCGTCCATCAGACATATTTTCAATTCTATCAAAGACAGATGCTTTAAAGCCTTTAATCCCTCTAGAGATACCTCGACGCTTAGTTTCAGGACCCAAAGAGAAGATGGAAGGTTGAGGTTAACATTCACCCCGATTGCCTCCAGTCTTTACAATTTCCAATCATGAATGTCCAGTTGTTGATCATATAGCCTTCCTTGGTTGATGTAGAGCTCCTTGAGCTATTTTCTGAATTTGACGACAGAGATATCGACAAGAGGCAGTCCCGAAGCCTTCAGAATGTTGATGTTTCTACATAATGGGGAAGCATATAGGGAATGAACTCCAGTATCAGTGATATTAGGGCAGTAAGATAGGTCGAGAGTGGTGATATTAAGCATTTTATCACAGTTCGCTAAGAACATAAGGCAGCTGTCAGTGATGACTGTTTTTTCAAGGTTCAGAGTGGCATTTTTCAGTCTTGCCTTTTCAATAATCATGCAGATTTCCTCATCCTTTACCACATAGCTCTAGCTAAATTTTATCTTGATGATGCGATGTTTGCTTTCTCTGTTGATATACTCGATTCTCAAGGCATTCATATCGACCACAAACTAAATTACTCTAATGACTGGCTCTATGTATTTAAAATAGCCGATCAAAAAACTGATAAATTCCGCTTTTGTTATTTACTTTTCCACAATTATCAGGTCAAAGTTATCCTCTGTATTCTTTACCCAAATTTAAGGCCTTATATTTTTTTTTGTAACGAGTTGATACCTCTTCTTACTCATGAGGTAGGTCAACCCTGGCTCAAAGAAATGATCTCTCAAATGCTGATAATTCAATTCGATAAAGGCGTCAATTCTGTAGCCGTCCTCAAAATTATAATTACTGTATCTTTTTCCTTTGAAGTCAAAGACAGGGTTTTCCTTTAGCCTACCAATTTTAGTTTGCTTTACCTTGTCTTCCTTTATCAGATTTACCTTTTAGCCATGCAATAAGTTGAACATAGTAGCTAAATCAAACCAACTTTCTGCTCCAGCTATTGCTTTTGGGTTGAACAACATTGACTTTTCTTTTATGAATATCAAATATGGCAACTTTTCTACCTTCACTAAAGCCATGAAGCGACATAATTTGTCTCTGAAGTTGAGAAAGTTTTCACAGTTATACTTTTAGAAGAAAGGAACATCCTCGCCATTCTAGTCCTTGACAGCGTTAGACCTGATGAGCCGTGTGAAGTCAAAATACACCTTGTCGTTGTACTATGAGCAAACTATCTATTATAGGAGGTAGGTTTATGCATCATAAACAAGCTCTGTCTCATTTACTCGATAGCCGCATTCGACCAGTTCTTCAAAAAAATCGAAAGAATAATAGCTTAAAGCTTATTCACTTTTTTTGACTTTGATCGGTTTTGTTAGGGTCAAACAGTAAAACTCATCTTATCCTACTTTCTTGATTTTTTGCTAGTAGATCAGAGGGCAGCAGATCTTGTTACTCCTACAAAGTTTGTTTCTCACCTCTATGAATTACTGTGCCTACTCAAGAGATACTTTGCTATCTCCTATCTTGCTCTCTCCTATGTAGTGTTCAACAATCAATGTCATTCTGCCAAAAGATGTTTGGGCATCGTAAAAATCGACGTTGTTCCGGTTGTAGGAAGGGGCTAATTTCCGAATCTATGCCTTGAACTAATCTTTCACGAGCTCGGTTGGGACAGATTTTTCCATGCTTATTATAAGATATCAAAGTTAGGTGATTTCTAAACTCTCATTATCAGAACTAAGATACGCTCTCTCAAAAACTACTATTGAATCATCAAAAATCAAACTCTGTAATGCACATCATCTAGTTTCCCGAGCCAGCTTAAGCCAACCTATCAGTCGATTGTCTCGAATCTAGTCAAGCATTCTTTCGGTGGTAATTTTAGGAATTCTCCTGTTGCTTAACTTTATTAGACTTATTTTTAGTGTGTTTTCCTTCTTGGGGAAAATGGGCTTCCTAGGAGAAATCTTGTTCTTAATGCCTTTACCTACTTCTGTGCTGGAAGCCCTGTTTTCTTAATTCTAATCTTACTAGTTTTGGGTCCATTTACTCCTGGATTTTTTAACTTCGTTCTTCATCCGAGCTCCCTTAGTCGGTGTTCTTGATTTCGCCCTCCTTTATGCCAGCACTCTTTCAGCTTCTTTCATTTGCTGGTTTTTGTATATTTAGTATGATTGCTCTGTATTGCCTTCCTTGCACTCAGGTGATCTATCTTTTTTTATCTTGGTCTCCCCTTCTTCCTATTATGGCTTGATTATCAAATCGCTATTGAGCTTGATCTCAATTACTGAATTTTACATAACTGCAGCCAAATGTTCAACCTTATTTTACTGCTCCTTTTCAGGCACAATAGATAGATTCATGGGATTATACTTTGCCACTTCTTTAGCAGCTCGGATTACAGAAAATTCAGTTTACCCAAGGCTATCAAAGATCTCGTCTCCAAAGAATGAGCCTAGTTATTTTGACAGTTATTGGTCATTGAGTTTGAAGCAGTCTTAATGCTGATAGAACTCAATAACCAATTGAATTTGATCTTTTCTAGTCCTGCACACCTCGATGACATTATAGTAGTTCAGAATGCTGGCAATATTGGGGGCATATTGATTGAATACTTTATATATTCTAACCAGGTGGCTGAACAAAGATTAGTTGTAAGACTTTAGCTCCTTGATCGATTTCTATATTTGAGGCAAGACAGTAAAGAATTAATCGAAGAGAGGGAATTTAATTTGAGAAATATCAACGTTTTTGTTTTTCTCAATGTTGAGAATAATCTATTTTTCAAGGTTCATGTAGATCACTTTGAAAAGCTCCATCATACGAGCAGACAAAATATTGTTTGATTTATGGGTTGAAAACAAGCAGTAAAGTCTGTCTAGCAGCTTAGATTTCAGAAAAATGCCTAATTTGTCCGAGTTTTATCCGATATCAGAAAAAAGAATGATCAAAAATTCAAGGAACAAGGGGTAAATAATGCCTACTTTCAAGCTCATCACATACTCTATGATATCGCTTCTGTATGCGTTGCACCATTTGTAATTAATGTTGAGATTGCGGACTCTGATCAAAAGGATCTAATTGAGTTGAAGAACCTACATTACTGCCATTTTAATGCAAGTCTATCCTTTTTTTAGGAGTGACATCATTGAATCAAACTTTTTTGTGAATCTCATGTACAGCTAAACAAAATTTAAGGAGCGTTGGTCTTCAACTGCATTATTGAGAAGAAATTTTATTGATTACTCCAGAAACATCTTCAATAGCTGCAAACTATTCTATATTTTCTCCACTTCGTAATCGATATCAGCCTGCTCCAAGCCCATCAGAATTTCATCTAAGATTGCCATTTTGAACTCTAAGCTCACAACATGCCTTCCATCTACCAAATCCATAATCAAAAGCTCCTGCATACAACAAATAACTGCGTATTTATGTGAATGCTTCATGATCTAATGAATAAACTTAGTTTTTATCTGCTCTTCTGCAAATGCGTTGACTATTGCTCCTCTTTATTGCCTGATCGTCTTGAGAAGCATTTTTAGTAATCTTTAGAAGTAGGCGTGGTATAGGTTGATATTATCGATGTGCGGGTCAATAGCCAAGAAGTACTAAAGAAGCAGGTGAACATAGAGTTGGATCAGATGCTGGTCCCATCCCAAGTGACTAAATAGTTGTTAATTGGTCATGAATTCAATAGCTTTGGTGGGATATAGATATTTTCTGTCATAGCTGTCATTAGATTTGGGAAATTCCAGAGTGTACTCCAACCCTTCCTTGACGATGTTATCTCGATTATTTCGCAAATATTCCTGAATCTATTTTTAACCCGCCACCTCTTTGACAAGGATTTATTTGTTCATGAGCAACCCCTCTATCGTGTAAGGCTTATCTATGAAGATTTTCCACTCCGGAGTGGTATTTTTGTTATACCAAGCCATTCAAATTAACTATTTACTAACTGTCAATTAGCTCATACACATCAAAGCTTTCTAGTAAGTTTGTACACCTCGAAAGCTATTTCATTTAGCAAGGGGTAGCGTCTCTTGGCTTCCTAGACATCCTCTAAAGGGCTTTAGAAGTACTGCTCCTTCTCTAGTTTTTATATTTACAGTTCGAAAACATCTTTTTCTATCTTTGAAACGAAAAGTTCAGCATAGTTCTTTCTAACAGGAATGACTATGATGCCAATGCCTCCAGGAACAAGCCTTTACTTGAATACCTGGTAGAGCTCAGCAACTGGGCATCCAAAATAGACAATATCACTGCCCATAATTATTTGAAACTGTTAAGGGTTATTCCTCCTTTTTATCCAGTCAAGTTAGTACACGGGACACACCAGCCCATTACTTGCCATATTTTTCTTTATGTTTTATATGACCTTGGCGTGGTAATCCGTGATATCCACTTCAACACACTACGTCCACTTTTTAGCAGCAAATCCAGCTATTCCAACGCCTCCTCCCAGCTCCAGAATCCTTTTTCCCTTAAATAAGTTGCTATTATTTACTATGTATCTCGCCAATATGATTCCGGCTTCCCACAATCTAAGCCCATCTAACCCGTGTGGAAAAGTGTCAAGGCTCGCTATATCTAGGACCATTCTGAAGCTGTTATGAATTATGACGTGTTAATCTTTGCAGACAAGAGTGTAGGGGCTTTGATTCTGACTCTGGCCCATAGTATAATTATAGGATTTGCTTCGCATTTATCCGAGTCAGATAAATAGAATGCGATATGAAAGCACGATCCTATTACCTCCAAATATAAATATAGTTTATATAGACCATGAAGGATTAGGTTTCTCAGGAATATCAAAACGACAACGTGCCCTTTCTCGTGGAATCTTACTCCAAAGAAGACAGGCAGAAGGAAAGAGAAAGCAGACCTAAGCTGGGTTTGAGACGATTGACTGATGATAAAAAATTGGTGTCGATTGACTTGGACATTCCAATCGATGAGAACACCATCATCAAGGACAAGTTCGACTGGGATCTAAATAAGGATAAAATATCGCCTACTGAGTTTTCGAATGAGTTGGTGGCATCTTTAGGCCTTCCCGCCGAGTATGGCTAAAAGATGAAGGAGCAAATACTTTCACAAATAATGCAACACATCAAGACTCACACCAAACAGAAGGCCCCAGAATAAAGGTAAACACTAGACGATCCTTATTACTACAGAAATTACCAGCCCATCAGGTTCAACAATGAGTATGCTGATTAAGATATGGACAAAGAGTAGAATGAGAAGAAAAAGATGTCCAGAATGAGAAGGAACTAGATGAAAAGAACTACTATGGTTAACACTATGCCCCCTAATCGTTACTTCAAGGAAAAAAAGGTATGCCGCAATTGTAAAAATTAAAATATTACTCCCGGCTATGAATGTAAAAATTGCAAAATCCCTTTTGAGCTTCTAGAGCTTCTGAATATGGATGATCGAAGGGTGAAAATATCAGTGAAGTATTATGAAAAGATAGCTAATAAAATACCGCTATTGACCTATGAAGCAAAGAAAAGGCACTTCGAAAAAGAGGATTTTGACTCTTTTTATGCCATCTACAACAAAATCAAAAATATTTTCGAAAACAGCGATGAGTTGTCGAAGTAGAATCTGAATCAGGTGAAGTACATCATGGAAAAATATCATGAATATTTCTTGAACGGACAAATAGACTTCAATGACGAATAAATCATTTAGTACCCGTGTTGTTATTTAGCTAAAAGGACATGAAGAAGGATGCCAAGTAGGAAGATCAGGCCAGGCCCAAAAGACAAAGGGGCAGGCCAAGAAAGATAAAAATTATCAATGACGACCTTATTCCAAATTCTTAAAACAATGATGATGACTCCTCCTCTTAAAGCCACTCGGATTCCTCATAATCATCGGACTACACTTCTTGATAACAATAAATACAATTACATCAACAATCTTTAACATATTGCACTCGATAGTCTACCTTTTCCCTTTTTCTTAGCCTGGTGCGACAGTTGTCTTTTACATCGGCTTCCTCAATTGAAGATGAAGTTTCATACTATTTTTCAAGGCTTTGAGACTGTGGTTTAGCCCTGACTTTCTTTTATTTCTTCTCTGGCTGCTTATAGTTTTTGTTTACTTTTTTGGTAAGAACAGTTTAAGTAGTCATGCTCAACGAGTTTCCTGACTGATCGACAGACATATTTTCCACACCTTCTATTACGATTTCCAAAAAAACAGTTATTTAATGTTCCAATAAGTTTATCTTGTCCTCGAAAGATGCTTTTTCCCTGATGCTGGTGATCATAATAACCTATTCAAGCTGAACATAGGGTATAGACGTTTTCTCCAGATTATTTTGATATTGTTTGATTTGACTGGCGAGATCTTGATATTTGGCCAAATATGCAACACAACTCAGCAATTCGCGGAAGGCTAACAAATAATTGACATCTACTGCAAGTTACTTTTCGTTTTTAAAAATTTTTTCAACTTTTATCTTTTATATTGAGCACTCTACTTGAGCTTGATTGTTGCTTATAAGTTTGTTGAGACAGAAAAGAAGTTCGATGAGTTCACAGTAGTCCATCATTTTTTGACTCTTTAAAATTTTCATCATCAATGTGAAGAAGACAGGCCTTTCCCTGATCATATTAAATTCGCTGGCTAGGAGACCTCCCATTTTCTTAGCAAAAGTCAGCCTTAATTTAAGTTCTTTCTTTTCTTTGGCTAAATGAACATTTCCGTTAGCCCTGGTAAGTTCCGATAAAATTGAAATAGACTATTACTGCTCTTCTGTCAACCTTACATCTGAGAAAGGAGTCATTTCACTGAGTTCAAAAATAGAAGAAAAAACTAACTCCAAAGACTCTTTGAGATTGATAAACAAGATCTTTTCTGCAGATTAGCGCGTATAAACCTACTTAATGATCCTAAGGGCGGTTTATTTGACAATGATACTCTAATGGAGCAAGCCAAAGAAGATATACTTGCTGTAAGCATACAAACCTTCCATTCCACTTTTGAGCAAGTGAAAAATAATGTTGAAGCAGGTCTCCATAAATTCATGACTATTTTTGACCGTTCGAATCAAAGATTATATTTTTTTGCTGAACTGGTTGCGAATAAAATTGAGAAGTTCCATATCTGTGGAGGGAAGCATGGTTCCAAACACTTGATAAAGAGTTTTAAGTGTAGCAAAACCTTATGGAGTAGATTCATCAATTTTTTTAATAATATTCAGCAATGTGTCATCCGAGAAGATAATGCTGGAATGTACTGCCCAGTAGGATTTAATGACAGACAAAAAATTGGTACTTAGTGCTTATAGTTATCTGCTTCTCTTAACAACTTCATCATCACCAAGTTCCAACACATTCAGACTAAGACTGTATACACGCTTAAATAGGCCTGTAGTTTATATAGTCCCGATATCTGCCCGATAATGAACAGATTTCAACATATCAGGACTATTGACCATCCCTGCAATTTATATCTCGTAGAAACTCGTGAATTTTTTGTTAGCGATCAAGTAATACTAATACCGAGTCACCAGAAAGGTTGTAATATAGCAGCATCTATTAAGGACAATGTAACATTTTTATAGCTCCTCATCATAGCTGTTGCTGCTATTCGAGAACTCTTCACGCTCCTTCATATACCTGTCAAAAGACAAATAGCAGTATTTTTAGTATCGAAGAGCAATTTAGCTGAGCTATGGTTGATCTGAAGGTCCTAAAAACATTTTCAGATGAGCAATCAAATCCACCTGAATTTATAGATCAGCATAATTAGCATATTTAATTGATTCCAAAAGTTGTTATGCTAGATCTTTCAACTATTGTTGAAGACGAGAACTTCCAACAATAGGATTCAGAGGTTCTTGATCTTTTTTTTTTATTGATCGAGCCCATATCATCATATAGTTTACAAGCTCTTTTCTTTGATTTATCAGTTGATTAAAGTTTGCGTACTCCAACAATTTGCATAGAATTCTCAATAGGCAAGAGTTGGGGATATCATCGGTCCCTTTTCTTGGCTCAATCAATATATGAATAAAAGCAGCAGAATTGATTTCCTACCTGAGCTGCAGAAGATTGGATTTGATATTTTTGTTGGAATTTTCACTTCTTCTCTTCTTGGAGCATATTTCTTCTTTGAGGGCAATCACATCCTGATAGACTAGTTCAAGCAGTATGCATATGTTATTTTCTACTTTAAGCAGGGTTTGCTCATCGCAGTCGGGATGATTTGTGATGTTCAGAGTTTATATGACTCGATCATAAGATAGCTATGGGAATACTCTGATTAAAGACTTGTTGAGATTGGCTGAAGTCATGAGTAATAGAACCAACGAAGGAACAACGTCATCAGGAGAGGTGATGTTAACTAAGTGACTGGAGGCAAAGAAAGAACCGTCCTTGATTTATTTCAGCAGATTGTTGACTTATTTTTAATCGATAAGAGAACAAACTTAATTCAATTTTTTGAAAGCAATGTGAAAAGAGTTGGCTATTTCCTCACTTATACAGCTTATTTCAGGCGATTCATCATCGAAATATCGCTCGGCTATGATTGTGAGACAATTCAAAGTTTTCATTATAACACTAGTTCCAGCAACCATGACAGAATGATTTTTTATATCGCCTTTTGGAAACCTACTGATGATCCTTTCCATTATTGATAGGGCCTTTTTGTGGTATTGCAAAGAATGCTGCTCTATGATTGATTTGCATATCGATTCGTATAGTGAATTTCTTGTCTGAATAGCAACTGAGTTTGAAACAAGAACATTGGTCAAACACTACAGAGAAGCAATGCTGACTCCGGGACAGCTATCGCTGAGTCTTTGCTGAATTGCAGAAATAATTTTCATTCCCAAAGCTTAAATATCCTTGTGGTATTTTTACGATGTATTTTAACAGCCAAATATAAACTGATGAATGTAGGCTTTGTCAAATACTTTCACACTTTTTTCTCTCACTTTGTCATCGCTAGAATTGAGATAGGTTATCAGAATGTTCAGAGTGCTGATTAACATACTTTTGATTGAGAGGTTCGAATGCGTGAACAAGACTGTGTGGTAGAGCTGCTGAATTATGCTTTTGTCCACTGACTCTTCTTGGTTGTTCATAGCTATCCTATCTGTAATTACAGTCTGCTGCTAGATTTTCCTGTTTTTGTCTTTCTTTGAATACATTTTCAAATCATGATAAATAAAGACCCCTTTCAATGCTTCTTTGACCTTGACAAGTCTGTGATCCCCCAGTTAAACATTCCAAAACCGACTTAAGACCAAGGGGCCAAATATTTTCAAGTTTGCCTCTTAACTAGGCTAACAACCGACTAACTTGCAACAATTCTCGCATATTTTAATGACAAGGTTATGGTTCTCATCTATACTGAGCCGTATCTGTTGATATATCAATCTTTAGAAAGTGTTTGATTTGCTCACCCCACAATAACTGCAAAGTCCACTGACAGCCTAGTGCTTTCTACAAGAGTTATACTCACTTATATGAGCTCCAATATTTTGAATGAGCTCAAGCCAGATGCTGATGCTCTAGAGGGAGTGTAATTCCTTTGAGGGCACTTTGAATAGTTGGCTGTTCTTTTTGCAAGTTTCATAGTAACTACAAAATTTTTATTGCATGGTAATGAAGAGTTATTTGAGGAAAAAAACGATAATGGGTAGTTACATTTATCCAGCATTTCCAATGACCACCTTGAAAAATTACCTTGGAAGATTTGTCTATGCAAAATCATGCAAAATTACCCGATGAACTATCTATTTAACATAAGCATTGACATATTTTGAGTAGGTGTCTGCCATAAAAAATTACTTGTTGTTTCTGCACTCCTGCAAATAAAGGTTGCTGATCTCCTCAAGGTTTCTCTGTATTATTCTGAATAGCAGGTACCAGACTAGATCTATCTTGGTGCCACTTTGGAGCTGGCATTAAACATGCACTTTGTCTCTGGGGGTATATCTTCTTATCTTTTTTGTCTTTTTCTTGTCTACGTTGTCTGCTTCATCTGCTGTCTTGTATTCGTATAGGTTTTGAATTATGGTAATGATTATTTGACTGACGGTGTTGACTGTTTTCTTGGCGGGTAACATTTTGGCCAGAATTAGCTCGGCCATATTCTGAATTGCCAGCATCTAAAGTCGCCTAAGAGTCTTTTGTTCTTCAACCTGACTGAGCCTTTTGGAGCGGGTTTCGATGTTGTTCCTGTTTGAGGCTATTGTTATTTTTTTTGCGACTTCAAGTGACTAAAACAAGCAATCCATCTTGTCATCTTCATCAAGCTTGCATTGATTGTCGAACTGCATCTTTACTAAAAACTCGTTAATCTTCTCCAACTTATGCGACCGGTCTCCCTTCTTGTGTATATTGCTTTATAATCTCTCTTATTTTTATGGTTGGCTTTAGTAAGTAGCGAGGTATCGGTCTACAAGCTTGAAGAGCAGATCGAAGAAAGAAAGGCTACTGCTATGGTTGCTCGAGAGGGAAACTTTGGGATTGGAGCACTATGTCCTTGGGCGCATGTTTTTGGTTACTATTTCAAATTATATATGAAGCTGTTGCCGGTCAAAATAGCAAAGGGAATTTATTCCTACATAACGAACTAAGAGCAGTTATTGATGATGTTCACAATACAATATGAGGAATGCAATAGATAAGGCTAAAATATGGAAATATAGTGGCAAGGGTCAGACAGCGTAACAAAAGGGCATTGATACTATGAAGTAATTGGCCCATTCATCAGTTGGATAAAACCTTTAAAGAAGGATCAAATTTTCATGGTTTTCACCTCCTTAAGTATAAAATGAGATCTTTCTGTTTATGGGATTACAATTCAACAAGCCAGTTCATAATTAATTACATCCTGAAGGTTATCATAGGTCCAAGCATTCTCAGCTTTATGTTTACTCAAGGTGGGATTCATCCAAAAGTAATCTAAGTCATGATGTTTGGATTGTTTAACTATAGCTTCACTAGTCAAAAGATAAATAACAATAGCTAACTATACTTGCTCCCAATCTAACTTTTGTTGGCACCGTTATCCACTCGGAAGAGGTTTTGTTGTCAGGAGAAGATCTTTGTTGAAGATGGGTAATTGTAAATATTCCTAAAGTGAGAGTGTAAATCATATTGGATGGGTTGACATAGTGGTATATACATAATTAAAAGTGATGGGTGATCATCTGAGTCTTCTAGCCTCTCTTTCGCTTTCCATGAGTTCGAGAACATCACCAAGTCTGACGGGACCTTTGACGTTTCTAATAAGGTGACGCTTGTCAGCCTCTTTTCCGGAGATAAGGATGACCTTGACCTGAGTGATGCCTCCTCGAGATCCGGTTCTGCCCAAAAGTTGAACGACTCTAGCCTTGACTGGTTCTGATTCCATGTGGTGATTATAATATTCAATTAATATTATTTGGAATTTAATGTACTTGGCTCTCATATCACTCATCTACTAATTCATATCCCTCATTGATCTCCAGCATATCTCCTGTCAACTCAAATCTTCTAAAGGCCGGCCGATTTGCTTCAAAAGCTTTCTTCTTTACGATCAACATGCGTTCTCTCATTTTTATGTTGATGTAGACTGAAGGGGCAGTCAATATTAGGAAATTACAAGCAATTTTGATCAAGAAAGGAAATGAGCCACTTCCAAATGCAACAAATTTGTTAAAAGGGTACAGTGTAGCAACCGAGCCAATCAGAGTCAACCATATCATTTTCTTGTATTTTTTGGACTATTCTTGAAGCATTCCTAAACTGTGCTTGCTCAACAGAAATTTATCGAGTTAGCCATGCTTTCTGAGAACTTAATAGAATCTATCATAGCTGGCATATGAATAATATCTTTCGGTCTCGTCGTAGAACTGAAAATGCTTAGCTATCATAATTAATAATATACCATTTGGCATCAGATAAGATAATACACATTCATCATGCTGTCATACTATTTCTTTAAGTTCAGTCGACTATTTCCATTTAAAGAATGTAAGAAGAAAGCCTTTCGAGATAGAGGTAAGAAAAGACATATACATAAATCATCTGAGGAGAATCAAGAGATCAAAAGCCCCAACAATCAGTATCAAAAATAAATTAGAAAGTAGAGATCTGACTGATAAAGCAAACTCATAATATGCACAGCAAGAGTATGTATCAAAAATGAAAAAAATGGAACCGAAATCAAACACACAAATCTGAATTGACAAAATTCAAGTAACTAAATAGCAAAAGTATATTAGAAATAAAAGAACTTCCGATGAAAAAGATGAGACTGTTAATGATTAGTGATTGATTTTTACCTAATTTATCGTATGCATGAAGATATTTACCTATCAACATTCTATCCTGATCAGAGCCAAAGTTTTAGTTTCCTACTTTGCCATATAAGATCTATCTCGATCTTTCTATGACTTAGCTTGCTCTCAACTAGCCTCAGGATATATACTGAGGGGAAGATCAATATATTTGGAAGGGTATGGTGTAGTTATTGAAATGAGGTTGCTGTTTTATGTGGCCTGCTGGAATATTTCGTGTGAGTTATTTAGAACCTATATTAAGACTCAATACAAAATTCACACGTACAAAATATGCTAAATCTGAGTATAACAAACATACGTATATAAAAATTATCAAAATGATGATCAAGATCCTACTCTTGACAACTCTCCTCGCCCTCAGTATGGCCAAGGAAGAAGAAAAATACGAATGTCCCATCATTGGTATCGATCTCGGGACCACCTACTCCTGTGTTGGCATCTTCAAAAACGGACAAGTTGAAGTCATCCCCAACGAATTGGGTAATAGAATCACTCCATCTGTTGTGGCCTTCACAGACGAAGAGAGACTCATCGGAGAAGCTGCCAAGAATCAGGCTACCGTCAACCCCACCAGAACACTCTATGATGTCAAGAGACTCATTGGAAGAAGATATACTGACAAGACTGTTCAGTATGACAAGAAGTATCTCCCTTACGATATTGTTGACAAGGAAGGAAAGCCTTACATCAGCGTTCCTGAAGTCAGGGGAGAAACAAAAGTTTTTGCTCCCGAAGAAATCTCGGCCATGGTCTTGACAAAGATGAAAGAAATTGCTGAATCTTATTCAGGAAAGAAGATCAAAAACGCAATTGTGACAGTCCCCGCTTACTTTGATAACTCTCAAAGACAATCAACCAAGGATGCCGGTATCATTGCTGGCCTCAATGTTGTTAGAGTCCTCAACGAACCCACTGCTGCCGCTATCGCTTATGGTCTTGACGAAAAGGCTGAGAAGAACATTCTTGTCTTCGACTTGGGAGGAGGAACATTTGATGTTTCCATCCTGACCATTGATGACGGTGTCTTTGAAGTTATTGGAACTCACGGAGATACTCATTTGGGAGGCTAGGATTTCGATCAGAGAGTTCTTGACCACTTCATGAAGCTTATTCAAAAAAAGAACGGTGTCGATATCTCTAAGGACAAGAGAGCTATCCAAAAACTCAAAAGAGAAGTTGAAAAAGGAAAGAGAGCTCTTTCTTCTCAACACGAGACTAAAATTGAAATTGAAGATCTTGTTGAGGGCTATGACTTTTCTGAAAGCCTTTCCCGAGCCAAGTTCTAAGAAATCAATGGTGACCTCTTCAAAAAAACCCTTGAACCTCTTAAACTCGCACTTTAAGGAGCTGGTCTCAAGAAGAACGAAGTTGACGAAATCGTATTGGTCGGAGGATCTACCAGAATCCCTAAAATCAGACAGCTTGTCAAGGAATTCTTCAATGGAAAAGAACCTAACACTGGCATCAACCCTGATGAAGCTATCTGCTTCGGTGCTGCTGTTCAAGGTGGTGTAATCTGCGGTGAAGACGCTGGAACTGGAGATTTGGTCATCATTGATGCCACTCCTCTTTCCCTCGGTATCGAAACTGTCGGTGGTGTCATGAGCAAGATCATCAACAAAGGATCTTATATTCCCACCAAAAAATCTCAAGTTTTCACCACATATCAAGACAATCAAGAAACTGTCACCATCCAGGTTTTTGAAGGAGAGAGACCCCTCACCAAGGACAACCATCTTTTGGGCAGATTCGATCTCACTGGAATCCCCGCTGCCCCTAGAGGTACACCTCAAATTGAAGTCACCTTTGAAGTTGATCAGAACTCCATCCTCTCAGTCTCAGCTATTGAGAAGGGATCAGGAAAGAAGAACAACATTGTCATCAAGAACGAGCAAGGCAGACTTTCTGAGGAAGACATCCAAAGAATGTTGAGAGAAGCCGAAGAGAACGCTGAAGCTGATAAGCTTGCAAAGGAAAGAATTGATGCTCGACAGCAACTCGACAACTACATCTACTCAGTCAAGAGTTCCATGACTGATGCTGAAAAATTGAAAGGAAAACTTTCTCCTGAAGATGAGGAAACCCTCGAAGAAGCCATCAAGGACGGTCAGAGTTTCCTTGACAGCAACCCCGATGCTGAAAAGGAAGAGTACGATGAAAAGAGAAAGGAAATTGAAGAAATTTGTGACCCTATCATCAAGTCTGGTATGGACAACAAAGGTGGAGATGCTGAAGAAGAGGAAGATTTCAGCGATGAAGGACTTTGATTTTGTTTGGAATATATTTCTGACTATTTTTCAATTATGCCAGAATCAATAGTAAATATATTTTTTAAAAGACTCTTAATCATAAAAAAATTCGGAGCACTTCCCCACAAATATCGACAATAGAAAGAACATTTATCTTCATTTACAAAAAACAAGGAAATTCTTGAAAACTACTTTTTCTCGTTTCCTCTGATCATTTTTATATTATAAGAGTCATAAATTTAAGTAGTAATATCACTCCAAGCTCAGTTCGACAACCTTTTTTACCCTTCTTTCGTATTCGTTCTTATTTGTTTGATATATGTTTGCAGCCTCGCTGTTAGCAGGGGAGTTTGGGTTCGGATCTCCGAGAAGAGAGCGAATTGAGGTCAAAACCGCCCAAACATCGTAAATTGGACTCCATTGATTTTGAAGGATGTCTAAGCAGATTCTTCCGTCAGCGTACACATTTGGATGGAAGAGTTTGGACTCAAATTTGACACTTGGTGGCTTTGTAGGGTACTCTTAGCTGAATTCAAGAGTTAGCTAAAAGAGTCCACCTTCCCATACGGTACGTTCAGGTCCCTCAATGAAGGCTGTCCATTTGAATAGGTTGTCCTCATCAGGAGAAGCATTGATTCCTGAGTCTTCTTCTCCACTAATCTTTTGCAAATCTTTGACTAGGCGCTTCTAAGCGGGTTTCATGTCAGAATTATTATAAAAAGTACAAACAATCATTAGAGTCATATAGTTGCATTTCTTATACATTCCGATCGTAAATTCATCTTCTTTATATAAAGTGACTCGTTTCTACTAATAATATTTTTACGAACTGGTGCCTACTGCAACTATTTGTGCTTTTATTCTAGGCAGGATTGAATAATATTCTCGGTTTTTGAGTTTCTAAACTTTCTTAATTTATCATCGAAATGTTAAAAAAGAAAACAAATTTCCCCCATAGATTTGAAGCCTCTTCACTTAGGAAGGCTCACTCTATCACACAGCTATATCCTTGCCAAACTTTCAAAGCTCTCGGAGGTGTTTTGCTTTATAATGAATCCTACTGCAGGCACCTGGATAAACATTCGAAACCTGACAAACTTGAACTGAGTGAAAGATCCCTAAATCAAGCTAAATCAAAGCCAGAAAAAGCATAAATAAGCATTCAATAGTCCTTTGACAAAGATTATTATGAACAGAAACGAATCGAAGATGTCCTATTACATCAAAAGGAACAGAAAGAATTGGAAGCCCACCCGATTTCCAACTAAATCATGTCGATTATTGAAGATTTGAAATATTCCCAGTCAGCTGCAGCTTAGTTTTTAGCTTCATTTAAAAACCCAAATTAGGACGATCTTGAAAGTGAATAATCTTTTGAACTTCTATTTGGAACATATCAAAGCAGTAACAAAAGGAACGTCAAGTCAATCATGGGCAAGTTTTTAAAAATAATCAAATCCAAACTTGATGTTTAGATTCAAAAAATTAGAGATCAAGAAAAACAAAGAATGGATGAAGCTAAAGTAAAAATGATTGACAAGGAAATTCAAACCATTCCAAATGTAGTATAAAAAAACATGGCTAATCTCCAGAAAGAGATTAAGCTTAAAAATATCGAATATGAAACTTTGTTTTAGTACAGCAAAGCAAATTTGACCAAAAACGATCCACTGCTTAACGAGGTCAAACAAGCAGACCAAGAATAGCTTATATATAAACTTCAAAAATAAAATGATTAAAAAAGCAAGCTGATCAGAAGCCTCAAGAATAAATTCAACAATATTGAGGATCGGTATTTCAAGAAAACTTTATAGTTAAAGGAATAAAAAGAAAATTCTCCACTTCAGAGAGAGATCAAAAAAAGATTACAAGAAATTAATTAAGTACAGGAACGTTAAAAAGAAACTCTTAAGACCTATAAAATTTTCAAGAAAAATTTGATCAAACTAAGAAAAAACAATAAGCCTGACTCAAGATTTTCAGTAATTTCTGACAAATTTAAAAACAGACTAAATACTTTTAATGATTCTCAGTATCGTCCTCATTCGCTTAAGAACATCGAAGAGGTTCAAAAATAGAAAGACTTTGACGATAGTGACTATTCTTTAGAGGACGAATAAATATCAAAAAGATCAACATAAATCAGTGGTATCCTGAAAGCTGTGTAAAAATATTTAAATAAACATATTGTGAGGAAAAGCTCTTGGGCAAATGCTTAAAAGAAGAATGAGAAAAACAACAAGAAGAAGGAGAAGAAAGATAAAAAACGCAGATCTTTTCGTTCAATGCAATCAGAAAGATAAGCAACAGGGAAAACATAAAGGAATATTGTGAAGCAGCAATATGAACAGCCAAAGAAAGAAAACAAAGTGCCAAAAAAATCATCGCTTTTGGCACCATATTAGCTCCTACAGACAAAAGAAAAAGAGGAAGGTTTACTGAACAAAGCTCGTATCTCTACAATAAGTCGATAAAATAGTGCTTTTGAGAGATCAACGATCAAATAGTAGTGGGATTAGTGGGATAAAACAGTGCCTGAAATAAAGGAATCAACAGCAGTCATCCCAGCTGATAACTACTTGAAAAAATCAAAAAAAAGAGTTAGCTTTAGACTCTAGAGCAAAAGAAATCATCTAATAAATAAAATATGTAGCCAAGAAGTCGATTAATCCTATATTCCCCAGGTCAACTATCGAAGTTTAGCTTCATAGCCCATAAAATTTTCCAACAACAAAAAAGAAAACAGTCAATCTAAGCTGAGTAAATATCAAAGAAATTAAAAATTCTAAAGAGTAAATTTGATCAAAACTTCAAGCAAAGCTAAAGGACATTTTAGAGCAAATTCGAATCTTTAATCAGTTTCAAAAGAAGTTGACCAAACATCCTATCCTAAGAAAATAGACTTTTTAAGACACACAAATTCAATGAATTCATATGAAATGGGTCGATTTTCAATATCTATTAATCGCCACAGCTTATACAGCAAGCCTTCTATTCAATAAAAAAATCCTAGTAAAAAGAGTTCTGTTTCTCGATAAAATTCCATATATGAGGCTTATCCAAACGGATATCATTTGAGTGAAGCAGTTGTAAAAAGGATAGCTGCTAGATGCAAAGATAGATAATAGTTCTTATACGAAATTAGCTTGAGGCACAGAAACTGTGGCTAAAATTGCAAACATATTCAACAATACCTAAAAATATTTGAAAAGCTCAAAGCCAAAGCAAACAGCAGGCCGACTTTAAAACTCGGATACTAAAATGTTCACAAGCATATCCAATTTGAAAATTGTAATTTTGATATTCCCAAGAACTTTCAAGCAGTGAAAATGTCCTCTTTTGACGGCAGTTCATTGGAGAATATTCCTTAAAACTGCTTCTGATTTATAAAATAGACTGATTTTTCTACATTTGAATAATAAGATATAAATAATGAGCAACCCTCCAAAAAAAAGCTACAACCAGAAGGTAGACTTCTCAGATACTTAAATATACGAGGAAATAAAAGACTAAGTCAGAGAGATTAAGGAAAGGAATCTCAAAAAGGTTGAGGAAGAGTCGAAAATATATTAACTCTATCTTCAGCGTAAGCATGACAAAAGAAAACAAAAGTTTTTGCATAGTAAGGCAGATAAAATCAATAACGCAGGTATGATAAAGGAAAGGGATTCTTCAGATGAAGAAGAAGGAGAAATTCCAGAAAGGCCTGCTGCCAAAAATATTGATTTCTTTGCGACTGATTTCAACTTTGAAGGAGTCCCTTCCATCAGTAATCTGGGCTAGCATATTAGGCCTTTGACACTGACAAGAAACAAAATTGTTGATCTGCTTAACTCAAGAAGATTTGAAGAGCTTGTCAAGGGATGTTTTGTTCGATATCTTATCGACTCGACTTCTCAAAACAACAATACATACATCATAGCTCAGATTGTTGGGGTGACTGAAGGAAATAAAGAGTACACAGTTAACAATGTTAAGACAAGAGTACTTTTGAAACTTCAGGAAACTTCTGAGAGTGTCGTCACCCTTTCACTTCAACTCATTTCCAACCAGCATCCTCCTGGAGGCTTGGAAATCGAGAAATGGCTTCAGACTAACAGAAACAAAATTCCAAAAGAGAAATAACTTAAGGAGAAACTGGAAGAACATAACAAACTGCTTGTGGAGCAGTTGAGTTCAAATGAAATTGACTCGAATATCTGGAACAAGGCTAAGAAGATAGCTGAACAAAAATAGGAGCCAAAGGAAGATATTCAGCCCCTGATTGACTTTGTAATCGAAAAAATACACAACTTTTAGGTGGACATAGAAGAAGAAAAGCTTGGTCGTAATGCGAAAGGAAATTTGCCAAAATTATAACAAGAGTATAAAGAAGCGAAAGGAGTTCTTGATGCTCTTGAAGTGATCAAAGTATAAATGGAGAAAAACAGATCTAAGAACAAGACTTTCGAGCCAAAGAAAGGGAAGAAATATGACTTGAGTCTAATCAAGGAGAAGAGAAACGATGATGTCAGCGAGAAATGTAAATCGAGAAGCATCATGCTTTCCACTTATGAAGGATATGTGAAGCTAAGGCAAAATTTATAAGAGGCACATATGAAATACAACGTAGAGTTAGATGAAGAAGATAGAGCCTTTTGATTTGCTTGTTAGTCAGAATCTTTTCTCCAATAAAATAAACTGATGAGTTGAAAATAACCCAGTTTTAAGTGCAGGCTCTCAATAACATATATAATTCTTTTCAATTTTGATCATAAATAGATAGATGAGTCTGAACCCAAAACTTTAGTCAGGGGCGAGCAGAGACAAAAACCTGATTTTGGTCTCAAACTCTACAGATCTATTTGCAGATACTCCCCTCAATATGTTGCTATCCAGAAACTCTTCCCACAACATCAGTGACTATCGCCGGAACTCTAGCTACAGCAATCTATTCCCCACCTTCACTCAGGAAACTCGACTCAAGGAATAGCCCGCCAAGAAGTAGGAATTCCTTACTGATGCTCAGAAGTATGCTCAGCAATGCTTGGAGTACGAAAAATATGCATTTGATGAAAAAATCAGACTCCTTATTCATCGAATGGCTATCTTAGCATATCAAAACTTCAAAGATAAAATTGATCACCCCTTCCTCACTTTCTTCATCTAGAGGTTTCTCTGCACCTTGGCAAAAAAAATCCTGCTCAATCGTTTTGAACTTCTTTTTCTCGAGTACATTTTCTAAGAGTCAAAATGGAGATACGAAAATGATGTTATATCGAGCGCTGCTCTTGAGTTCAAGCCCTTTGTTCACATTCCTGAGTCTTAGAATCCCAGTGGAAATGTCAAAAATCTCCAAGTTTATTTGCTCTTCTGCGCCTATTACTCAAAGAGATCTCTGAACGATATCTCGAATGAAGGGGTGTACAATCACTTCTTGAAATCAATTAGCGATCACTTCAAGGAAAGGTATAATCAATGGATCGAATCATCAGGGATCGGCAAGAGTCGAATCAATCCGAAAATGTTGAATATCATTTTCAGAAGGTTGACATCATTCCAAGAGCGTGAAAGAGATTATAACTAGAATTATAATCTCCTAGTCGAAGAAATATTATAAATTAGTCCTGCCTATAACGCAGACAAGGAGAACAACAGAGGCCGAAAGAAAAAGAAAAAAATTGAAGAAGAGCCCAGATCTGAATAAAACAGAGATAACGAGTCAAATGCTCATGAAGGAAATCAGCCCATCCAAAGTTTGCCACCAGAAGACTCACCACCTGAGTTTCTTCCAAGCTTCAGGAAAAAGCCGTCCAGCTACGTAGAAAACCTCAATGGCTTGGATCCTATTGCCTATTGCAATCGTAACATGAATTGATCAATATCCTCATCTACACTATTTATGTTATCAATGCTGACCATTTTTGAACCAATTGCTCATGAAAGTACTTTGTTTCTGGAGTTATTGCTTTGATTGCTGCCCCTTCTTCCCCTTGACCTTTGTCTGAGCTTTAGGTTTAAGTTCATGCTTGTTCTGTTTCTTTGGAAAATCAATGCTGCTGCTTCTTGAGCCTAAACTCTCTTTAGAGAGAGTCCTCTTTCTTGTTTCATTTTTCAGCTCATGAAATGCTGTAGTATGTCCAATATGTTCTTTTTATTCTTTTTTCTTCTAAATATCTTGATTTCTGAATTTTTCATTTGAACTTCTAGGAAAGTAGTATTCTTCGCTATCACTTGACCCATCTTTTAGGAGAAGTTTTTTAACTTTATGGATTTCCTGTTTTGGCTCGAGTTCAACCTCTACTCTGTTGCTAGATTTCTTTCTGGTAATTCTTTTGGGCAGCTCTTAGTCTTCATCATCGAGGTTAATTACTTCAGGTTGTTTTTGCTCAAGAGCTTTATATGGGCTCACATATTTTTGAGATTTATTTGCTGACTGTATCCTCACTTCCCCTATAACCTTCCCAATAGAAATTTATTTCAAGCAAACACAGAGCAATTTTACCTCTTTGACTTAATTTGCTTAAAATCTAAATATTGTCGATGGGGTAATTTGAATCTATCTCTTCTAAATATCTCTCAACGAGCAGGTATTGATCACAATTTATCTTGGAGTCTCGATGCATACGTCGCACAATATCATGAATTAATTTTGATGGCTGTCATGATATTTTTTGACAATTGCAGAAAGTATTTCTCTTTACGGGAGATTCACCTGATCGCTAAATTTAGATAGGTTGTGTATCCTAGTTTGGGAAATACTTACAGACAGTAACCCTTGAGGGTAAGCAGTTTATCAATTTCACAGAATACTGCATTCATTTTCTAACAAAGTATATGATTATAAACCTTCCAGAAAAAGAATTATACTACTTTCAACTCTTAAATAAAGCTGATAAGCTAAATGATACTCTGAGTTTACTATGCTTGAGTTGGGAAAAAATGCCATATGGTTGATAATTATGCATTACTAGTTAAAGTCCAGTTGATGATAAATCGAATAGCTCATCACTCATTTTTGGCTTTGTTTTCCTTGAATGCCCTTTCGACTCGATCCGAAAAAGTGTCTGTTTTCTTGAACATAGAGGGGCAGGCTACAGCACACCAGAACACAACTGCTGCCAGGTGGATCAAAATCAAGACATAGACCACCATCTTGATGGTAGGATTGACACCGTCTCCCATGAAGTCAAAAGCCTTCAAAATCTCCATCACACACGTATTTAATATAAAGATCCTCAGGCAGGATAATTATATTAATTTGATTAATATTCAAATCTTCTCAAAAATGAAAGAAGCGCACACATCCCTGCAAGGTTGGGATTTCCACTTCCGAGAAGCTGGATTGGCAAAGAGCACATAGATAGAGAACATGACAGAATAGTGCAAGTTATTCAGAGCTCCAAACATCATCTTTGATCAGAACATTTTTGTTGCCTAAAACAAACAAGCCAATATTAAACTCACCTACAACGCCAAATAAGCCATGAGGTTCATGAACTACGAAATGAGGCAAAAATATTACAATCCTCCTGAGGCAAAAGGCTAAGTCAATACAATCAGCTACATTCCACCAAAACTATATGTCCAACATGCTCAACATTGGAAAAATTTGGAAAAGCCAAAGGACATTGAAATTACTGAGGTCAAATAGGAATCAGATAGCTTCTTTTTGAGCTCTTTTAAGGGGCACATTGAGGGCAATGTCAAAGTTGACAAAGTTGAATAGCAAGTCATTCCTCTGTAAAAATTAGGGCCCAACAACCCCATCACATTCTATCAGCAAGGCTCCTTTTATGAGGATTAGCTTGACGATAATGGCCTTATTCAATACGAATTCAAATTCCGGACAATGAGTAACAGTTGGTTCGGACTGATCAGAAACTACGCAAGAATCGATTCAGTAACAATAATAATTTATGACACTCGCATCTACTGGGAATAGGGGTGGAACAAGATCGCTCGGCAGTTCATGGTAAAGCAGATCAGCTGGGATGTTCTGAAGCTCAAAGAGCAGGATCTACCATCTGGCTGGAGGATGAACCCCAATCAATCTCATTTGGTGTATCCTCACATGAAGGAGGAATTCATTGAGAATGAGTATATCTATTACGGTTGATGTGATTATTTTGATCAAACTATCATTCATCAGTTGTTTCTGCACAAAAAATTAGCCAATTCTTGTTTGGAGACTTTATCACCGTCATTCGATGCTGCCTCCACCATCAAGTTGACGTCTTTCTCAGTAAAATCCAGTTTGAACTTTCTAATCAGCTATCGCAGTTATTTTTTGCTTATGAACTCAGTGTTGTCAGTATCGATGGCTCTGAAAATATCCTCGAAGTGAGAAAACTTAATCCAATTAATCTTACCTTGGTGACATCTTAGCTGAAATAAGAAATGAACTATCTTTCATCCATGATTTTTTTGTTCTCTGGTAAGCTTTTGATCTTATTCTCGAAGATGGTGCATCCAACATCTTTCTTGTCATCTAACTATTAAAGTCCTTACTCTTCATCTTCAGAAAGTAATTTTCGATATCTTTCAAGTTAACAGCGAATGCTCCACCTCTCGAGGCCATCTTAATTTTGAATGTATTGAAGATTTCCATCAGAGCATCTCTATACATGGATGGCGACCCTTCGCTCATCATGATATCGATAATATGAAATTAATATAATTGAATCTATCCTTCATCATTTCATGCGCTTTAGCATCTGCTTCTTCTTTTGGAGAACATCTTGCTTCTTTAACCCGGCCCGTTTTTTTATGATGTTGCTCAAATGCAAATTCTTTGTCATCCATTTCACCTCAAACACCTTCTTCTTTTTCAAGTTAAGATTCTTGTCTCTCATCCATTTCTAGTCATTTTTCCAAATGCTTATCGTCTTTACAAGTTCCTCCACCTCATCCTTGACTTCTGCAATATCAAATTCATGAATTTCTGCCTAGTCCCAAGAGCAAAATTGGAAGTACTTCTGTCTACACTACTCTACTTTGTTCAGACTCATTAACACAAAATGGAAATCAAGAGAGGAACTGATTGTTTTAGTCAGTAGGAAAGAAAGGAGCTACTCCTTGATGTTGCAAGTCAATAGAAGTAGATCTATTTATTGGAAAATATTTCTGTCGTTATAGATGCTTTGAGAATATCTGATATCTTTGATGGCATCAGGCTTGCTTGCTTATTTTTTGAGTAGGCTGCTCTCAACAGCAAGCTGCAAATAGTTACCTTGTTTTTTTTGTTTTTTTAGAAGGAGTCTTTTTCCTTTCCACCATTTGATAATTTTGCTGGCCGCTTTTTTCTTGGCATCAAGAATTTTACCCTGAATTTAGTAGTCTATCTAACTTTCATCGATAGCCTTGTCAAGGTTTCCAGTATTTTACACCTAAATACTATGAATTCCTTCATAGATCGTCTTGTATTGGGCTTCAATCAGAGCTTTTCTGTTTTAAAGGTATTATCTGAGAGTTCTGCTCTCAATCAGGGGTTTTAGAGTTTCAATACCCCAATATTGTCCATAGAAATTGATAACAACTCTCAGAGAGTCGCTTATATCTTCGTCAGAATCGATGTTGATTACATAGCTTAGAATCAAGGAACCGAAATTGACAAATTTAGACATCTCTTCATCTTTCAGAATATCCAAATAGTCACAAATTATATTTGCTAGTTATGATTTGCTCATTTCACTGACATATTGGTTAGCATATTCAAAGATACATTCTTAGTTGTTTGCCAATAAAACAAATGGATTGTTCTATGTCACTTCGCTGTTTCTAGATTTTTTGAATTTCAAGCCTTATAAATATTTGAGTTCATTTTTTGTCACTCTTAAACAAAAACCTTTAGATTCCTATCGAGCTTTGTACTGGACTAAAAGGAGAGTCAATATTTAAGCAACATAGTTGTGCTTGGAATAGAGAGTCAGATTGTCCATCACAGAGAGGAGGTTTTCAGCATACAAATCTACTCTTTTGAATTTTTTAAATTCAATAGCATCGAAAAGATTATACCCTCCTTTACAACATGTATACTCTCTATAATAGTGATTCAACCCTGAACCATAAAGCTCTCTACCATCTACAATCTCCTTGGCATTTTTTGAATGCTCCAAAAATATTTCGAGCATTAAAGGCGCCATGTATGCTAGTTTAGTATTGAAATTAGGTCTGAAAAAGCTAAACTAGTTATGTCGAAATATATTCAGGTCTTCGGGTTAGCTATCGCTCGATTCGTCAACATTCATTAGAATTCTGTCCTTTCCTCTATTTTTGAATTCATAAGACAGAATCTTTTCTTTGGACTTCTTCTTTTCCTCTTTTTTAGCATTTTTCTTCTTTTCTTTGGCATCAGTGAGATTATCAATCTCCAAATCGAGAGCCTTTTTTATGAGCTACTCCTCTTCGTGAGCAATGAAATATTCAGGAAGTTCAGTTGAAGTGTATCTGAAATAATTTCTACGCTTTGTATACAGTTTGACCAGCACATGCTCATATTTCTTGGTAATAATTCTTGAGACTTTTGAGACTTTTGCTAAAATTAGATTGTAGTCTTGCTCAAAAAAAAATGCGAAGGCCTTTTATTAAACTTTAGGGTTATCAACAAGCTCGTTTGCCACAGTTGAAGTTCTTTGGACAAAACAGTAAATATCATTAACAAAGCTCATCGATTTGCAGCGCTTTATGATGTAGCACTGATGGACATAGAATACCGACTACAGAATGCTTATCGCATTTGCTCCTTTGAATTTTTTCAAGACTAGTTCAATATGTTTGGCACATCTGTAATACTCCAGGAAATCATCATTTTCAAAGTATTTGATGAACGCATGTTGATGGTCTTCGCTGTGGGTTGTCAACAAGAAGGCTGCAACAAAATCAAGAACTTATAGCTCTGTTCCTTTCGTGAGGATCACATATCCTTTTTCGAGTAATAACCTGAAGTGGTCAGCAAATTATTCCTTCTTTTCAATAAGAAGTTTAGTATATGGGAGATATTCCGGAACTCTGTAATTTTCTAAATTAGGCCATGCGACATGACCGAACTATTTATAGTATCTTAGGCTAACAGACTCAAATTTGTTGGCCACACTTAATTCAAAAATAATTTTCTTCAGAAGAATTCTAGTAAATTATATCTAATGGCTCTTTTTGGGAAGTTAGCATGGAAATTGCAGTTATTCTTTTATTTCCTACTTTTTGAGCAACTTCTGTTGATAAATATTCCTGTATGCCCCAAAGTCATTATAGTTTGATGCGATCTTCAAGGCTTCCTGAGGGTTGACCATGAATATAGCCTTTTTGTACAAACCTTCAAGAATGAGGCCTTGAATGAAATAGAGTCCAAGAGAGTTCTTATTGTCTTCTTCTCGATCAGTCACTTTAATTTTTAAGAAATCAGCATTGACATTTTAGTAAATAGCGTGAAGAGCGATAGAGGCTAAAATACCTTTTTCGATTTAAGTTTTTCTAAAGTTGCTAGGAGCCAGCAAGATAGGATTGACCGAATTATTCGAGCAACAGTTAGTCGAGTATTTGAGGCCAAGAGAGATAAGGTATCGACCAGCTTTGGCAGGCAAATGATATCTATTGCAGACAAAGAGACATAATTTGAACAATTTGAAAGATTCTAAGGTGTCGAGAATGATGTTGATAAATTTGAGGTCGATGTCTTAAAATTAAGTGATTTAAGGTCTGCTGTCGATGTCTTCCTCGGCATCTTCTGGTTTGCTGACTGTGATCAATGACTGATACCCTTTAAATTGTTTGAAAAATTAGTGAACAGAGCTATTGATAATTGAGACAATGTTGATGATTTTCTTCATTATTTCATCTTGAACAAAAATGTTTCCTTTTGTTTTTATTATTTTAACGTTCAAGTTGTAGTTCTCCTCTTCATCGTCAATCACTGAGTACTAGGAGTGAAGCTTATGCCCGATCTCAGAAATCGAATTTTTGACCCAATTATCGTCAGGATCAATCATTGACTTTATACTCTCTATATCAGGCTCCATTTCATTATCATACTTCGCATTCAGCTAGCTAAAACTTGATTCCAATGATTGAATGTCAATTTTTTATTATTGACCTTGTTTAGTGCTTTCTTTTAAAAGCTCAAGTTTTGCCGAAGAGTCATTTAAATCACTAAAAGACATCTCAACACTTTTTGGACCTGATTTAAGTTATTATTTAGGCTTTTCTCCCTGCTCCTTGCTTTCATTCAAATCTGCAAATGATGATGAAACATCTCCTTTTTATCCCTTAACTTTATCATCAGAAGGTTTCACTGATTATCCAAGTGTTTGATAAACTGATTGTTTGATTTAGAATTCTCTTGACTCATCAACCTCTGAGGCTTTCCTTGAAGGATTGCTATCACTAATTTATGAAGAAATCTTTCTTTAATATTATCTTTCTGCGGCAAGTTAAGGGTCTTCATCAGAATCCCATTCATCTTCTTCATCGCTTTACTTTTCTTCAATGACCTCAACTCGATTATTTTAAGGTTTTTAATGCTCTTCATCATTTTCGAACTCGATTTCATAGACCAATTATTCAAGGGCTAGAGCTGAGTATTTTTTCAAAAGAGCCTGCTTTTCATAATCACTCATTTTATGTGAAAATTTATGTATTTTTTCCAGGATGAGAACCCATTCATTTACCAAATCAAGGCATTAGACAACCTTCAAATAATTGTCATCTTTTTCATAGTATTCAGATGCTTCTCGATATTTGTTGAGCATTTCAAGTGATTCAGCAGCTTGTTTGTTCATAAAAGCTTTGCAGAAACACTCATATGCTTTTTCAAATAATTTGCCACTGAAATAACATTGACCAGCTTGTTTGAACATCAACAAATCCTCAAATAGTTTACCAGCAACCTCAAAACTAGCTATTGCTTGATTTTCTTCTTTTTTGAGCTTTTTCTTGATCTTAGACACTTCATTAGCATTCATCTATCTGTATGTATGGAAACCTTGCTTGATAGCATTCTTTTCTGATTCAATTTCAATCAGTTTCTTGGTTGCGTCATCAGCATTTTTGTTGGCTTCAGCCTTCTTGAAAAGATCTTTATGGCCACTCCTTTCAAAACATTTCATAGCTTGGTCGAAATATCCCCTTGCATACATTTTCAAGCCTTGTTGTTTCCAAGAATTGCTATCAGTAGCTGTGATAATTTTATTGAATATTTTAACCTCCTCCTTTTCACTTCCTTTCTTTGTGGCATCAATAATATACTGTTTGTTGATGACTTCGATCACATCTAGTCTCTCCCATATTCTTTCAATAGTTGATCTGGCAGGACATTCACCCTCGTCGTAAATGATAAGAGTTTTTCTAGGGCGAGTGATAGCTGTGTAAAGCAATTTGAGCTCAGAGCATAATTCAGCATAGTCGTTGATGTCTTTTTGAATTGTATTGTGCTTGTTAGTGGCAATTTTTCTGATTCGATAAGAGTTAGTCTCCTTGTTGAATTTTTCATCAACATTCACCTCTTATTCTTAAGCCTCTTCATCTTTTTATTCTTTTTATTTTCGTCTTGAAATATGCTTCTCGTATTATTCTTTGGGAACATCAACTGAAATGACATCCAAGGACTTGAGAAGACTCCATTTCTCAACGCATGGGCTTTCTGTGAAAAAATTGAAAAGAATTACATCGTTGAATTATAGTCCCTTGGCTTCGTATATGGTCAAACACAATGCGTGCTGAAGCATAGGAGGAACTCTATTTTTGCTTTCTTGATCCCTAACGATTATCACCTGGTCACACCCGAATTCCAATGGGCTCTTCTTGACAGCATTTGTCCCTTCTTCCATTTTCTTTTCCTAGCCTCCACAAAGCACGTAAAACAACAACTCTTAGTCACTTGAGGATAGAATCATTGGCTTGGGACCAGATAGGTCAGAAATTTCTTTTTTCATCCTGTCAATAGTCTTAGGGAAAAGCATTTCAATAGACGAAACAACAGAGTTAGCTAATTGTAGAATATTGTTGTGAGATCTGAAGTTAATTGTCAAATGTTTGATCGCTGGAGTTTTTAGCTGGATAGAAGCGTCGAAAACTTTTGGATTGAAGAGTGACTTTAGATCACAGAATCGGAATCCAACTCCCTTGGCAATAGTCTGAGCAGTGTCTCCAGAATAGAAAACACCGTAGGTAGCAATCTTCGAGAATAGGTAGACAATAGCATGAGGTAAATCCTGAACCTAATCAATCATCACATAGTGCAACTCAGGGCCTTAGTATGACCTAAAGCGAATGTAGTTGAGAATGTAGTTGACGGCGTCCATAATATCATATCCTCCAGCTCTGATTTTCCATCTTTCGTATTGACAGAAGGCCTCGTAAATATCTTTCTTTTCATCTCGGGTAAGGAATGTATTGGAAGTAGAATCGATGTAAGCAAGTTCAGTCAAAAATTGAGCAGGGTATTGATGGGCAGCAGCCGATCCTTTGATGGTAGAGTATATTTCAGTCCAGACTAAATGAGGAGTGATGTTTCTTGTACTATAGAATTTTTTGACGATTCTTGGCCAAAAATGAACAATAAAATAGTCATAGTCAACCTCAAACGACATGATCTGCTTGGATTTATTTTGTTGAAGTTTCTTAGTAAGTTGTTGCTTTTCTTTATTTTATCTAAGTTGAATTTGCCGAAGATATTCGTGCTCCAATTATTCCTCATCTGAATAGTTGATTTCCTCTTCAATATCGTTGATGTCGTATTTTTATTATTCTTCTTGACTCTTGTAGTAATTTTCTATCATCATCACACCTTTTCTTTCGTTGTGCCATGAAGCCTATGAATCTTGGTTGATAATGCTGCTTTTGCTACGGATGAAGAAGGGCTTTGGTAAAACTCCATCAATCATCATGATGAAACTTTTGACTGTGAAGAAACCAGGATAGTCCTTCTCCTCAAGGTCGTAAAGATTGTGATATTTCTTGATATTTTCTTCAAACTTCATCTTCAATTCATCAATATCTTCTTCCTCCTCATTGAAGCCTTCGTTTCCCACTTCTTCTTTAAGCTCAATGTCTTTGAATTATTCGTTGATTTTATCCTCTTCTTCAAGATCATCAACGGATTTTTTGTTGGACAACGTGTCAGGAATAACATCTTCTTTCTCGCCCAGTATTTCTGGTTTATCAATGGCTTCTTATTTTTCCTTGATCTATTCCTCCACTTGAGAAGACTCATTTAGCTATTAGAATGACATCTCTTATTGAGCCTCTTTTTATTCGATCTTTTTCCTCTCTTCTTATATTTTTTTCTCCTCCTAGAGTTTCTTTTTCTTCCTTTCAAGCTCAGTTTTGATGTTGTCAGTTAACTTTTTGTAGTACCTCTGAATTTCGTGAGTTAAGACAGGAGAGGCAGTCAAAAAGATGCAATGTAGGCCCAAAGTGTCATCAATATCGTTAGATCCACATCTTACATCTTTGACTGTTTATTCGTATTTCTTTTTGTAAATTGATACTCTAATTTTAAAGAGCATCTCGATTGAAAATAGTCTTAGCACTGCACATGTAGTCTTTCCAGTCCCACTCCTGCCGATGGCCAACACATTTCCATTTTCCCCAATCACATCCTTTTCTTGCTCTGTCAAATTAACCTTGAAGTTAGGAATTTTTGTTAGAAGCTCAACCAGTACCTTAGCACTCTGGAAATCAACAAACCTCTTAATCAGCGAGTCACTAATCTGTTTCTGGTACTCAGCAATTTTCTTTCTCTCCATATAGTTCAAGTGATCCTTGGAGAGCCATCTTTTGGCATTTTCATCGAAAATCATGGTGGACATTTCAGCGGTAGAAATGTAGTTAGGCTTGAACTTCAAAGGAACATAGCGAATAACCGAATATTCAGATAAGCTTGTGTCATAGAATTAGGACTTCTAAGTATACTGATTGAAGATTTATGTGTGGAAGTAAACATTTTTTTTACTGTATTCCTTCATGTCTACCTCCAGCTCTTCGCTGTGATCTTTTTTAGCCACATCTCCAAAAATCTGTTCCCTGAAAACATTGAGGCGCTCTTCTAATTTGTTGTGATTTTCAACATACATGTCGCCCAATACGTCCAAAAAATTCATGTACTGCTGATATTCGTATCTCTTGATGACTCCATTCTTAATAACAGGAACTTTCTCAACTCCAACATGAACAAACATGTTCTTTTCTTTGAAAATTTTAACTGCGAAAAATCTATTAAAAGCAACAGTTTTAGTCATCAAAGAGCGAGCATATCCCCAATTGTTGTTGAAGGCAGGTTTTCCACCAAAATTTCCATTAGCCAAGTAATAAACAAAGCCGAGAACGTAGTATATCTGATCGAGTTGATAATCGTTGATCCTACCTACGAATTTTGTGTTGAATCTGATAGGCCAAGGCGTCTTGAACAATTTGAATGATTTAAATATCAGAGACTCATCAGATATTTGGCTTAGATTAACGTTATTGAGATTGGGAATAATCTCAAAACTGCTATCAAACTGATCATATTGATAGTAGTCGTGTTGATACTGAATATAATCTCTCAGGATAAGCACGTCCTTTTTGCCGTAATAGGTCAACTTTCCGGTAGCTCCTGACCACTGAAATAGCAAGGCCTTTAGCTTTTAAAGATCTGGATCATAAGATGTTTACCTCTCTTCAGAAGAGCTATGTACTAAGCGATAACAGGTGCTGAAACTTGTTAATTGAAGCTGGTTTATTTGACCTTAGCATACTTGGTCTTAACCTGAGTGTTGTAGCTTGACTTCTTTGACATATATTATATGATTTGTCAAGATTATTGATCACATTAAAACATTTAGTAAAAGAATTAAAAGTTTTCCAATAAAAACCGATCTTTTTATTCTTTTATAAATCATAGCACTGCAGACACAAATTTCTACACTTCTCCCCACAAGTAACGTTCTTTCACGAAATTTTTAATCATGTTGCCTACCATTTCGTTTTATTGTCTTACAGTCCTCAACACAGAGTTAGTGTCGTAACTCGGAGCCTTGTGACCCAGGATTGATGATTCGTAAAGGTCTATTTCTTTTTGAAGCTTAGCTTTTTGAACTATATAACTCCACTCTTCGAGAATCTCAGATTGTTACCCTTGTTTGATTTAATTTTATTTGAGGATTTTTCCAATGTTGTCATTTATCTATTCTTCGCTCATCCTGTAAAAGTCAGAATAAACCTTCTGAAGGCTCCTTAATTTTTGGTCTGCCCTGAGTGAGTCTTCGGCTTCATTGAAATCATCTGAGCTGAGAGTTTTTACTTTGACTGAAACTTTACTCTTGATTGCTTGATGAGTCGCCTTCTTCTCCTTGACATTCTTTTGCATTTGCTCTTTGCTTTCCTTCAGCTATTCCATTCTGCTCTTGAAACCTCTGATATTTTATTATTTCAATGCTTTCTTTTCTTGAAGAGCCTGCTATTGATCGTTAAAATTTCCATTCAGCTTACTGTTTTAGCTCTTTAGCTTTTAAATTTTTCCATGGAGCTAGATCTCCTTGGCAGATTATCGAGGGCTGACGAGTGGTGTTTCTGTTTTTATAGTCCTTTGAACTACGCTAGTTTTCCTTGAAAAAGCTCTAGATCTACTAGATTCTTCTTATTATGATTTTCTTTTAAGTGAAGAATATTCAATGGCATGGAACCCTCGCCTTAGCTGTTCTTTAATGCAAAAAATATAAAAGTTAGCGACAGTCTAAAGTAGGCCTTTCTTTTTCAAGGTTCTGGTTGAGCTTGTGAATTTTAAGCTTGAGAAACACTGTTTCATTTTTTTAGTCTCGTAGTTGCTAAGCAAGGACAAAGCTGATATTGCTTGATCAATCTGATTTTTTTTCATTCTCAATCGATCAAAAGACTCCCTTAGCCTCTATCTCTGGATAAAATTCATGATGTGAATGATGCTATGCTTTGCCTTCACACTGTCTGATGTGCTGAAAGAACTCGATTTATCATGTTATTGCTTCAAACTCGTTTTGCATAGGTTCTTTAACCTTTACATCACAAACTGGTATATAGTGGATTCGTATCTCTTGGCGAGCTAACAACTGCTCAGAAGAAGACATTTTGCTTGTGAAATATTCTTTCTGCGAGCTAGCAACTTATGTTATTGTAGTTTCCAAAATCCCTCTTTAGCACTCTTCTTTAAAAGCCTATTGATGATGAATCCAATCACACTAGTTTTCTTAAGAGTGGCAGCATGGATCTCTCTTATTTTTTAGTCAGTTTTTGTTCTAAGCCGAGATGAATTGATCGGTGCTATTGTAGATGAAGCTGGAGATGTTTAGTCTCTTACTTGAGAATAATTTGAAACAACTCTCGAATCTATTCTAATATCTGAGACCCTAGATCTTGCAGGAGTTTCAATAGTAGAAGGGTTGATTGATGTTGGATTGGTGAGTTTTTCCACTTTTGTATTCTAAAATTATTGGTTACGAGGAGACTTGATAAGCTATCTTGTTGTTTTTTTTGTTCTCTATATGATCTTACTGCGTTAAACAGGCTATTAATGAGCCAGTGGCTCTACTACATGTTAAATCTTTTCAGCATTTACGTTGGATTCCCTGGGACTTTTAAGCCCTCGTCGATTGGTCCTCTGGAATTTATTAGGAGATGCTACAGTTTGACTCGTTGGAGGTTCTTATACTTTTGGTCCAGTATTTATTCGATATTGATTTATCATTTTCAAGATTGTTTATTTCCTTGTCAATACAATATAATTTATCACTTCAAACTCAGTCACTAAATGTGGATCAGCTATTATTATGCTATTGTTACTTTAGGGACTGATGGTTGACTTGTCATTTATAATAAAATCCACCGTAGCATCAGGCATTAATCTACATGCAGGAAAATTACTATCCAGTCGACTTTGAAGCTCAGTATGAAGGTAGGCATTTACCCATTCAGAAACATCCGAAAAAATGATAGAAATATCAAAAAAGTACAAAGATCTGATCCTCAATTCCAACCCCGATCCTATTGAAAAGATCTAAAATACCCTTTAAGGCATTCTCATCGAAATATAATAGCATGACCTTCTTTTCCGCAAATAATGTAGATATTACCTCATACAGCCATTTACTCACAATTTGCTCCAGGGCAGCTGATGGCCGAACGTCGAAAACAACCACCAGAGATGTGTCCTGAGTGCGGATAGGAGCTCAAGAAGACAGTCCAATGTTAATTTTGTGCTGAGTTGTTCTGTAAAAAATGCTGCAGTCGGAGTAGAGTAATCCCGTTTGTATCAAAATAATCCAGATTGTGCTGCTAGCAATGTCACTACAAATTTGTCAAACTTTTTGACAACAAGGTACTAGTTGACTAAAGTAGAACTTCTATGAAGAAAAGGAAAAGCTCGTCAACGTGATTAACTTTACTCGCAATAAGACCAATAAAGTGTTTGAAAAAATCAGTCAAAAAAAAGAAGAAGTTGAGGTCGTCAAAAATTAGAGGAGAAATGAACGGATCAAATAAAAAAACATGGAGAAAAAAATTCAGGAGGAAGAGAAAAAAGTAAAACAGCTTGAAGATGAATTCCGTGCGATAATTGCCAACAAAGCCAAAAAAATCATCGAAGCTGAAAGGAGAAAGGAGAAAGAAGAATAGGAGCGAAAGATAAAAGCTCAGAAGGATGAAGAATAAAAGTTGAGAAGGTAGGAGCAGAAAGCTTAAAGAGAGGCAATCTAAAGAAAATAAGCTGAAGAAAAGCGAAGGAAAGAACAATAGCAGTAGCTCAAAAATAAATCATAATCAAGCAAAAAATCATCTCGGAAAGAACCTTCTTAAAAATCGCAAAAAGCTTCCTCAAAAAATAATAAAAGTTTGGAAGCTCCAAGGAACCGAGATTACTAGGATTAAGAAAGCTAGCATTTGGACAAGCCTAACCCCAAATAAAAATCAAGGAAATCTAAGAGTTCTTTTCGGTCAGTCAACAACAGTTAGACAATCTAAACACCCAAGCATGTGATGTTCGAGCAAGAAGATAAAAAATAACACATTGTTGATACAGCTGCTACTTCTTCCAAGAAAGACAAATCCAGAAGGCAAAGCGAAGACATGTCAGTCACCTCAAACGATAAAGGAATAGATGCTAACCTCGCTCTCAAGCCTTCTCAATCAGAAAAGAAGTCGTCCGAGCATGAAAATGATACGTCCGAGAAACAGTCAAATACTGCCAAAGCTTCAGAAGAGCCTGAAGACGCCTTGGAAAGGAGTTTGTCAAGAATGCTAAAACTCCATAAAGAGAAAAAAGGCGATGACGATAACAAGTCCATGGTGAGTGGCATTTCCAAGACTTCTAAAAATATCATCGATATGACTGTGAATGAACTGCTTGGGTTGAGAATTCCGACCATGACTAATAGAACGAGCTCCAAGGGCAAAATTGCAATATAAGAGGAGTAATAAAAGGCTGAGAATCCTTCTGAGGCAGTTTCTAGCTCCTAATATTTAGAAGGCAACGGGGAGGGCATTTCTCCAGTATCTCCTCTTTCATCAAGAGAGCGTAGTTCAATCAAGATGGACAATATAAATGATGTCTAGGTCAACGAAGAAGAGATCATTCGAGACAGAAACTAAATAATTTTGCGAAATTCAACTTTGATATCTTCCACCAAGAATGACAACAAGAGCCTAGAGCCAGCTTAATATGAGCCCAAAAAATGCGAGTGCCTGATAATGTGATGTAAATAAGTGCTTGATCCCAGCAGATGCTATTTTCGATTGATTCATAAAAATATAATGCTTCGTGCTAGTAACTCCAGATCATCATTGTATTCTCAACAAAAACTCGGTTTGAAAGTTTCCCGGCAAGATGCACTGCAAGTGAGTCAATCAGTTCAGGAGATTCTATAGGAGTCGGCAAGGGTGCTGTCTCATATCGAGTTTACTCCTATTCTCGAGAAAACGATCAAACAGATGATAGCTAAAGCTGAGGTTGAGGGTCCCAACTCGCAGTCAATATATCTAGAGGCAGTAAAGCAGTGTTTGTCTCTGTACGGAGGTAGCTTAGAGTTAAACGTCAGAACTTTATTGCTCGAAATATTGTCTGAGCTAAACTGTAATATTCTTGAAGAAATAACAGCTAAGTTGGACAAAGCCAAGCACATAGTCCTTCAAACACAAGTCGAATACCTTCTCTCTAAAATATTCCTTCTCTAAACAAAATACTATACCTTGGCCCATGACACCCCCAATGCCACCAAATGCTTGAAAAAATGCCTATAGCTCAATGAGCAACATCTCATAGAATTCATGCAGGAGTCAGAGTCAATAAGGAAAGAAATTGTGGACTACGCAATAGTTGCATACTATTAATATTTCAAGCTCATCAAAGGTGAGAGACCTGTTCAAGCCTTAGAAGTACTATTGAAGGCTAGCAACGCTGCTGATAAGAACTACGGGAAGGAGAGCAAAGTAACGAGGGGCCTATTCGACTTGTACAACAATCAGGAGCAGGTATTGAATTCGGTAGATAAAATGAGCAACAAAAGCAGAGCTATAACTGACATTATCGAATACGAAAGCAAGAGAAATTACAGCACCGTTGCTTTTTATTCCTGGTAGGATGAAAAAATAGTGGTGCAGCTGGTGAAAATAAAAGGTAAGGGTAGACAGGTTATTTCGGAAGCAAGCTATGATATAAAATTGGACATCAACAAGATAAGACTACTAAAGTCCACGGATTGGATCATCCTGGACAAAGGTGGATAAATATATATCAACGAAGATTAGCTGCTTCGCATTTTGGGCTTTAATAACAACGAAAGCAATCCCAAAAACATGACAACTGGCATCGAACTTAGGAATTTGTCTAAAGATGAAATTGTCAAGAAAGGTTATTTCAGTAGCTCAGAAGATGACTAGGATTTTTTCTCAAAACCTGAGCTCAACATACTAAAGTTCCCTAGAGCTCAAAGCAGCAGAAAATTCAAGTAAACTCAATGATATTTCTAACATCATAATCTTAATTTCAACCTGTCCATCTTTGATGGCCTAACTTTCACACTTTTTACCCTTGGCTTGAGGCCCTTCGAATCATTATTGCCAATTAATTCCTTGAAGTTTCCCACATTTTCAATTTTCTGATTTTAGATTTTTTTAGGATATAAGCTGCTAGAAGAAGTAAGGCTTCTAAATCCATCAGTCATATTTTCTTTGTGATTAGAAGGATGAATGAAAAGGGATTTCCTCGAATTAACTCGATTATGCAGCTGATTTTTTGGCTTTAATTTTCTGGTCAACTTATCATACTTCTGGAACTTAAGAACATACTTCATCAGGCCATCGTTCACAAGCTAGTTGTGATTCTCATTGTAAATCTTTCTGAAGATGTCGACCACATTGAAAAATTGGTTGTCAAGAACAAGTTCGTCGGCAAGTTAGGGGAAGTTATTTTAATCTATTAATTTGATGCTCTAAGCGTTTGGGTTCTCGCTTCTGTACTTGCTTAGAACTCTGTTGTAGGTCTTTATCATATTCTCAGTTTTGTCGCTTCTCCAGTCCCATTCCATCTTTTCTTTCGATTTTTGCACTGGAAATTTTCTTCGGAACAGTTATTCTTATTTATTTTGAACCATTTGCTGAATATCCTCAGAGACCATTGATCTCACCTCTTACCCCATCACATAAGTACCCTTTTTTGTACATTCTACGCCTGAAAACATGGGAGCTTTCTGCATTTTAGTTTCAGGCGTTTTATCAAAGTTTATCTAGTTGAGTTGCTTGATTTATTTGGGTAAAGCTGCCACTAAAGGGTTTTTCAGACTATCAAGCAGTCTCTATTTGATTCGTGATTATCTATTTTAGAGTCGTTTAGTGCTTTGGTTAGATTTGAGTTTGTTCCTCATGAAATGATCGTTCATAGCACCATAGAAGGAGGATATTTACCTTTTGTCGGGCTTGAAGCAGAAGGTATCATTTTTTTTGATGTTGGAGTATTTTTAGTAAAAAGCACAGACACGCTTGTTGATCTTATCCAGTTCCTCTGTTTTTTCCATTTTTGGAATATGTTATCAGGTCAAAGAGATAGAATAGCTAACTAAACTGATAAAAAGAATCACCCCTTAATTAATCTCAATATGACGCTAACAATTCATAAATAAGGGTTGGCTTTCCGATATATTTAGTGAATATAGTAGTAGCATATCAATTTGCTCCAGAAAATTTATTTTTCATCTATTGAGCAAAAGGAAAAAAAAGAATAAGAGAGTCCATTAAAGAGTTTGATAAATCCAGGAAAGAAAATAACCAGGCCAATGCCATAAAGAATATATCTTATTGTGCTTTATTCAATTTAAAATATGCCATTTTGTTGAGGAGTGATACTATCACGTGCAACCGTTAAGGGGGACGAAGTATTTCCAGAGGACATTGAGGCAGCTGAGGTCGGCCTGGGGAATAGTGGCAACTCCACCAATGGTGACGGTGGTGCAGTTGGGGTTGGGAATTC